>JGI24711J26586_10000004_pt1 | contig 216077 bp, 189 predicted proteins | sample BioPla3DNA1_FD_26586 | JGI IMG/M metagenome (IMG submission 26586)
TTCAGGCGGACCCGGATTTATCCACCACATCCACTCACAAGATGTTAAAAACACAGCTACTAAAAGTAGTACCGGAAAAATTCTATTGTTTTTCATAACTAATGGTGCTTGATAGATTGTTGCATCAATATTTGCATGTCAGCAAGAATGATGCCGATATTGATATTTCAAATTGAAGGAAATCCATCAAATTTGCAATCATTAATCATCTCTTTTTACAAAAAATCAGCCCTTTCGAGCTGATTTTTTGTTTTGCAGGATGGTACTCCCGTGGGGAATCGAACCCCAACCGGAAGAACCGGAATCTTCAATTCTATCCATTAAACTACGGGAGCATTCTCATCTGCAAATGAGAATTACTCATTGCCTGCGAGTCTCTTGTAGGTGTTATAACGCCACTTGGCAAACTCCTCAGTCTTTGCGAAGAGCTCTGCGGCATTTTCAGGGAATGTAGCCAATAGTGAGGAGAAACGTACCTCACCCTTGAGGAAATCCTGGAATTTACTCCAATCCGGCTCCTTGCTATCCAGCGAGAAAGGATTCTTGCCTTCAGCTTCAAGAGTAGGATTGTAACGATACAGATGCCAGTAACCGCACTCAACTGCCCTCTTCTCCTCTCTCTGGCTCAAGCCCATACCGGCCTTGAGACCGTGGTTGATACATGGTGAATAGGCAATGATCAGTGAGGGACCATCATAAGCTTCAGCTTCCTTTATGGCATTGAGGAACTGCACCTGGCTGGCTCCCATTGCCACTTGTGCTACATACACATAACCATAGCTGATCGCCATCATACCAAGATCTTTCTTGCGAACCCTCTTACCGGAAGTTGCGAATTTAGCAACCGCACCTGCAGGAGTTGCCTTGGATGACTGTCCTCCGGTGTTGGAATAGAGTTCTGTGTCAAGCACGAGAACATTTACATTCTCGCCTGAGGCCAACACGTGGTCAAGTCCACCATAACCGATGTCGTATGCCCAACCGTCACCACCAAAAATCCACTGCGAACGAACGGGAATGAAGTTTTTTAGTTCAAGGAGCTGCTTGCAAATGTCACAATTGCACTCTTTCATCATCGGCACCAGAGCGTCATGTACCTCACGGGTAACTTTAGCATCGCCACGATTGCCAATCCACTTATCGAATAGAGCTTTCATCTCTGAGTTGCAACTATTGCACTCCAGGCCTTCTGTCATAAGTTTAGCTACAGTGTCGCGCACTCTTTCGCTACCCAACCTCATACCAAGACCAAACTCAGCGTTGTCCTCAAAGAGAGAGTTGGCCCATGCGGGACCGTGACCACACGCGTTGGTGGTGTATGGTGATGAAGGGAAGGAAGCTCCGTAAATTGATGAACAACCGGTGGCATTTGCAATCATCATTCGGTCACCGAAGAGCTGTGTAATGACTTTGATATAAGGAGTCTCACCGCAACCTGCGCAAGCTCCTGAGAACTCGAAGAGAGGTTGGGCAAACTGTGAATTTTTTACATTCTGCTCCTTGGGAGCAACATTATCCTTATAACCCACATTGTGGTGGAGATAATCGAAGTTAGGCTGTTCAGCCTCCTGAGTATCGTAAGGCTTCATCACGAGGGCCTTTTCCTTGGCGGGACAAACATCTGCGCAATTACCGCAACCTGTACAGTCAGCAGGGGAAAGCTGCATTGTGAATTTGTACTCCTTGAAAGCTGCATTACCCTGTACTTTCTTTATCTCTGCGGGAGCGGCCTTGGCCTCTTCTTCAGTCATAAGGAAAGGACGAATGGCTGCGTGGGGGCAAACATAAGCACATTGGTTACACTGAATACATTTATCAGGTTGCCACTCGGGAACAAACACGGCTATACCGCGCTTTTCAAAGGCTGCTGTACCGCTGGGGATAGTACCATCTACCATATCTCCGGCAAACGTGCTCACAGGAAGAGAGTTGCCGTCCTGAGAGTTAACGATGTCGGCCACATTGCGGATCCACTCGGGAGCAAGACGGTTGTAATTGGCGTGTACGAAACGGCCGGTTGCGTTGTTCCACTCCTTTGGTATCTCAACTTCAACATATTCGCTACCGCGGTCAACCGCAGCGTAGTTCATCTTAACGACGTTCTCACCCTTAGTGCCGTAGGACTCGTCGATTGCCCTCTTCATATGGTCAACTGCCTCCTCGTAGGGGATAATACCGGTAATCTTAAAGAATGCGGACTGGAGGATAGTGTTGGTTCTTCCACCGAGACCGATTTCGGCAGCAATCTTTGTAGCATTGATCAGGAAGAGACGGAGTTTTTTAGCCACAATCTCTTTCTTTACAAAGTCGGGAATCCTGTTGAAAGTCTCCTCAGTATCCCAGAGGCTATTGAGCAGAAGGATACCACCCTTTTTGATACCTTTGAGCACATCATATTTGTAGAGATATGAAGGTACGTGACAGGCCACGAAATCAGGAGTCGAAACAAGGTAGGGTGCACGGATGGGGCTGTCACCGAATCTCAAGTGAGAGCAGGTGTATCCGCCTGACTTCTTCGAGTCATAGTCAAAATAACCCTGGCAATATTTAGAGGTGTTGTCACCGATAATCTTAATGGTATTCTTGTTTGCACCGACAGTACCATCAGATCCCAAACCGTAGAATTTACACTCATATGTTCCCTTCTTTGCAAGGGAGATCTCCTCTTTGAGAGGAAGTGACTTGAAAGTCACGTCATCTACGATACCAATGGTGAAACCATTTTTGGGCTCCCTGAGCTTGAGATTGTCGAATACTGCGATAATCTGTGCGGGGCTGGTATCCTTTGAAGAGAGACCGTAGCGGCCACCTACCACCAGGGGAGCGTTTTCGCCGAGATCTGCAACAATGGCTTTTACATCCATGTAAAGGGGCTCACCGAGTGAACCGGGCTCTTTTGTACGATCAAGCACTGCAATCCTCTTAACGCTCTTGGGAAGAACTCTAAGGAAATATTTAGCTGAGAAAGGTCTGTAGAGACGTACTGTAATCAGGCCAAGCTTTTCGCCTTTGGTTTCGGCAAGATAATCGATAGTCTCCTTTATGGTTTCACAAACGGAACCCATCGCTATAATCACATTCTCTGCATCTGGTGCACCGTAATAGTCAAAGGGGAGATAATGGCGACCGGTAAGTTCGGTAAGTTCGCCCATATACCTTGCAACGATGTCGGGAACTGCATCATAGTAGGGATTCGCAGCTTCACGTGCCTGGAGGTAAACGTCAGGGTTTTGTGCCGTGCCTCTGGTAACGGGCTTATTGGGATTCAATGCCCTTTCTCTGAATTTTGCAAGAGATTTATCACTTACCAGCGGTTTGAGGTCTTCAGCTTCAAGCAACTCTACTTTCTGGATCTCGTGAGAGGTCCTGAAGCCGTCGAAGAAATGTAAGAACGGGATGCTTGACTTGATGGCCGAAAGATGGGCTATCGCTGCCATATCCATTGCTTCCTGCACACCGGCAGATGCAATGAGTGCAAATCCCGTCTGTCTGGCGCTCATCACGTCGGAATGATCTCCGAAAATAGATAGGGCCTGTGCAGCAAGTGCTCGAGCAGATACATGGAATACTGCCGGGAGAAGTTCGCCTGAGATCTTGTACATATTGGGAATCATCAGGAGAAGGCCCTGGGAAGCTGTGAATGTTGATGTCAGGCTACCTGCCTGAAGGGATCCGTGAACAGCTCCTGCAGCGCCACCTTCACTCTGCATTTCAGTAACTTTAACTGTTTCACCCCACATATTCTTTTTGCCGAAGGCTGCCCACTCGTCAATGTACTCTGCCATTGTCGAAGAGGGAGTAATGGGATAAATAGCAGCGTGCTCACTAAAAAGGTAAGCAACATGGGCGGCAGCATAATTGCCGTCACAGGTGATGAATTTTTTCTCTTTTGCCATTTGATTTTAATGTTTTTTATTGATTTGTCCCGTTTTTTGTTATAATTCTTAACTTAGTGAAGGACTGTACCTTGATTAGACCTATTTTATTAGTTACAAAATTCAAAAATATGGATTATTTTTGGGATAAGAAAATTTAATGTCTATTTTTACTTTTCAAACAAATTGTTATATCAATTTTAAAGATTATGAAACGCACATTAATGATCATTTTAGCCGCTTGTTTTGCGCTGAATACCCATGCTCAGGATATAATCCAACACCAAAAAGGTGAGGATATGGCCCAGCACATACTTGACAGCATCAAGTATGTCCTACCCGATTTTACTGCAGGGATAGTGATATTCAAAGATGGACGTACCGCCAATGGTCCGCTCAATATCAGTACCATCACACAGAAACTCCTCTTTATATCTCCTGAGGGTGAGATCCAGGTAGCTTATAATCAGAACACCATAGACCGTGTCTCTGTTAAAGGACGCTCATTTGTTCAAACTAATCAAGGATTTGTGGAGTTACTTGACATGGTGGATGATGTGATTCTCGGCTGTGTAAAGAGAGTCAAATTCCTCGAGTCAGAGAAAAAAGGCGCATTCGGAACCTCCTCACAGACTTCATCAGTTACATCTATCAGTTCCATTACAGCTGATGGACAAATATATGAACTTGCCCAAAATGTAAAAACCCCCTATATCTATAGTGTGACTCCATATTTGGGACGCAACGGCAAATTCAGCTATGCTACTAAGAAGTACATGCTAAGGTGTTTCCCTTCAAAGAAGAACGAAATAGAGGCCTATCTCAAAGAAAACAAAGTGGACTTTGAGAATTTGGAGGATGTGAGAGCCCTATTTGAATATCTAAAATAGAGGTTCGGCCACTACAGCCAATCAGGTGATTGAAAACAGCTCCACATCCGGGGCTGTTTTTTTTATGAGACCTTGAAGCACATTACCGGGGCCTATTTCAGTGAATTGAGTCGCACCGTCCGCCACCATATTCAGCATTATATCCACCCATCTCACCGAAGAGGTGAGTTGCATCAGCAGATTGGATTTGATACGCTCAGGATCAGTATTAGGCAGAGCATCTACATTCTGGTAAATAGGACAGATAGGTGTAGAAAAAGGGGTCTCATCTATAGCTCCTGCCAGCTCTACACGGGCAGGCTCCATAAGCGGAGAGTGAAAGGCTCCACCTACCTGAAGCATCACACATTTGCGCACTCCGGCCTCCTTAAGGGCTGCAACAACGCTTTCTACAGCAGAAGTCTCACCTGAAATTACAGTCTGTTGCTCGCTGTTATAGTTAGCGGGAACCACTATGCCTGGAGTTTCGCTGCAGATACGCTCTAAAAGCTCCGGATCGGCCCCAATGATGGCAGCCATCGAGCCGGGATTGAGATCACAAGCCTTTTGCATAGCCTTTGCTCTAAGAGAAACCAGTCTCAAACCATCTTCAAAACTGAGGGCACCGGACACCACAAGCGCTGAAAATTCACCCAGAGAGTGTCCTGCCACCATATCAGGAGCCGGCAGGTCGCTGCAAAGCGCTGCCACTACCGAATGTAGGAAAACGGCAGGTTGAGTCACTTTTGTAGCTCTTAGAGCCTCGGCATCACCCTCAAACATTATATCGGTAATTCTAAATCCGAGTATTTCGTTTGCCTGCTCAAAAAGAGCTTTTGCTTTGTCGGAACTGCCATAGAGTTCCTTCCCCATTCCGGGGTATTGCGCTCCCTGTCCGGGAAAAATATATGCTTTCATCTAAATAAGGTTTTAGTTACGGCGGCAAAGATAGAAAAATAAGAAACTGTTCCCGCGAAATTCCTTATCTTTGGGGAAAAAAAGATTAAAGTTTACATTTAATTCTAAGAGATATGGTACAAATCACTAAGGATACATGGAGGGAAGTGGACTTGAATGTTGACAGTTTGTGGATTATTGATGAAAGGGACAAAAGTGGGAAACACGCAAATGTGTATCATGGCAACTTTATTCCACAAATTCCTAATCAATTAATACGTCGCTATACGAAAGAAGGCGATACCGTTCTAGAGTTATTTTCAGGTGGAGGAACAACACTATTTGAATGTGAAATCTTAAAGCGAAACTATATTGGCTTTGACATTAATAAAGAAATAATTAAATATGTCAAAGAGAAAATGGGCGACAGTAAAGAAATCAAGTATTCAATATGTGAGTGTGATGTCACTGATGAAGTAAGTTTTAATAAAGAAGCCAGTAGCGTCTGTAGAGAATTTGCAGTAGAAAAGGTAGACTTTATAATTGCTCACCCTCCTTATCTTGATATTGTTAAGTTCACACAGGACAAGAGGGATTTGTCTCAGATTTCGAATTTGCAGCTCTTTATAGAGAAATTTGTTCAAGCAATGAATAATGGCCTTGCTTTTTTGGCGAAAGGCAAGTATTTTGCTATTGTTGCCGGTGATGTCTATAAAAAAAGCGAGGTTGTACCCTTGGCTTTTAACATAATGAACGCAATAAAGCAAAACTTTGATGTCAAAATGAAAGGTATAATAATTAAAAACATCGAAGGCAACAAAGGGAAATTAGGCACACAGGATATATGGAAGTATCGTGCACTTATGAGTGATTATTTCCTTTTCAAACACGAATATATCTTTGTTTTTAAACAGATGTAATAAAACATAATTATTTATGACAACACATGTTTTTATAGTCGATGAGACGACATTCAAATATCACCTCCGGTACATGTTTGCAGGAACTGGGTCAAGAGACAGGGATATAGATTTTAACAATAATCCAAACTCCACTTTCTATCCTAGTATCAAACATGCGGCAGAGTCTTCCCTTGTGTCAATGATGGCCGACTGTTGTAGGATACGTAAAGGAGACTATATTATTTTCTATCTGCAAGCTAATTTAACTAAAAAACAAGAAGGAAAATTCTTTGGTATTTATAAAGCCGCTGGGGATGCTTTTCTGGATAGAAACGACGGGAATCAATTTCTTATTAATCAGTTGGGGAAAAATTTAACTTTTAGAGTAAGAATTCAACCATACGAAGTGTATGCAAAGGGAGTTACTGAATGGAAAGCTTTGGACGAAATACGCCATATTCAGTCTCCATATCAAATGCTATGGAGCCTGATTTATCGTAAACTCAAGGGAAACCGTGGAAATACTATGATTACAATCTATGAGTCTGAACGGCTTATAGATTTAATTCGTAGGGAAAATAACAACATCTACCTCTCTCAATCACAAAGCTACGATTATGATGATACTAATGGAACAATTACATCTATAACATCCAATTACCAATACACTGGAAGAATTACACCGATGAATATTCTACCTAGATTGATAAGCAAAGATCATAATAATAATGCTTACGAAACCCATCTCCAAATGTACATCACCCAAAATGTAGGAAAAAGCACTAGCATTGATACGGCCTTAGGTATTTTAGGCCTAAATATTGAGTGGATTGGCAATGAGGTTTCGTGTGGAGTGGGGATGCAGCGAATAGATGTGATGTTGTCTGTAACTGAGAGCGAAACACGCAGGATTATTATGCCGATTGAATTGAAAGCTGTACCTGCAAATGCAAATAACATTACTCAGATTAAGCGCTACATTGATTGGATTGAACAATATTATATTCCTAACAGGATAAGTACAATCCAACCGGTTCTAATTTGTAAGACAGGTGGCTTGACCAATGCTTTGAGAAAACAATTTCATGATTTCAATATAAGCGCAAATGGACGATACCTGCCTCTAAGGTACATTGAGTACACCGTTAACCTATCCAACAATACTATTAATTTTTTTAACACTCCTTATTAATGAACTACATCGGCTCGAAGTACTCACTTCTCCCCTTTCTGGTCTCAACAATTGTGGATGTTGCTGGTGCAGATTTAACAGACAAAATCTTTTGTGATATTTTTGCGGGAACTGGCATTGTAGGAAGAGCTTTCAAGACAAATGTGGGTAAGGTTATTGCAAATGATTGGGAGTATTTTAGTTATGTATTGAACCGAAATTATATAGGAAATCACGTTGAAATAGATGGAAAAGAAGATGCTTTGGCTGAGCTAAACCATTTGAAAGGAATTAAGAGTGGTTTTATCTACAACAACTACTGCCTGGGTAGTGGTAGTGAGCGTCAATATTTTTCTGACGAGAATGGGAAAAAAATAGACGCCGTGAGAATTCAAATTGAAGAATGGAAAGACTCTGCTACAATATCAGAGGATATGTATTTCTTTCTTCTGACAAGTCTTCTTGAAAGTGCTGATAAACTAGCTAACACAGCATCCGTGTACGGTGCTTTTTTAAAGCATTTAAAAAAGACAGCACAAAAATCGCTTATTATAGAGCCTGCTCTTTATGCTATAACAGCTAATGCTCACGAAGTCTACTGTCAAGATGCAAATGAATTAATCAAGCATATTCAAGGAGACATTCTATATCTTGACCCGCCATATAATGCACGTCAATATGGGGCAAATTATCATTTACTAAACACTATTGCTGAATATAATCCTTTCATTCCAATAGGTAAAACAGGATTACCTGATTATTTGCGCTCACTGTACTGCGGAAAGAATACTGTCCTACCATCCTTTGATTCATTGATAAAGGATGCACAGTTTAGATATGTTGTTCTCTCGTATAACAATGAGGGAATAATGTCTCTGCGTGATATTAAATCTACTATGTCAAAATATGGTCATTATGACATGGTATCTCAAGAATATCAACGGTTTCGTGCAGACAAGGAAAGCAACAGAAATCATACTGCCAACAAGACAAGAGAATTCCTGCATATACTTGAAAAGGTTTGATTGCGTTAGTTTTCGGCTATTCGTTTCTGCACATCAAGCTTTATAACCTGTTTCTCTCACGTTCACCGGCACCGGTACCTTTGTATTTGCTCTTTGCGCTATTGAAATTATAGCGAATGGTAATGACAAGCTCGTTGGAATCTAAACGCTTGCTTTCAAGTATCTGATACACTCCGCTGTAGAGATGGGTTTTTTCATGTCTGAGTGCAAAGATATCGAGACCCCTTAGTTCCACCGTAAGAGCATCATTGAAAAAAGATTTACTCAGAGAAATCTCAAGTTCGTGCAATGGTTCGACCATCTCATACGCTAAAATGTGCCCCTTCCCCTGTAAATTGTATTCCACATTGAGCATAAAACCTTTTGGGAAAGTAAAAGTACTACCCAGAGCGAACAGTAAGACCGGTGTTGTCAGTTCAACATCTTCTCCCATATAGTTGAGCGTTAGCCACTGTTTATTAACACCGAGAGAAATACGAGGCGTCCAAACGCCAATGGTTGGAGTGGCCGATACTCTGGCATTAATCATTGGAAAATTTTTACCGTAGTTAATAGGACGAAGCACAATGATATTAGGCAAATCCGGTTGAGCCGTAGCTGCATTTATAATAGCATCCTTGAAAACCTGGTAGCTGACGGATAGCTGCATAAATTTCCAAACCGCAGACAAAGAGAGGTCTTGGCTTATTTGCGGTTTGAGTGTAGGATTTCCTCTGGAAATGCCGTACCTGCCTAAATAGGTGGATATACTGGTAAATTGGTGATAGAGGGGGCGACGAGCCTTTTTAGTGTAATTCAACTGCAACTGAATAGGTCCTGCAACTGCACTTAGCGATGCGTAGGGGAAAAAATGGTTGTACTTACGGCTCCTCTCTTCATCTTCCTTATCATTCTCAAAGAAACTGAAATCCACATGCTCATAACGTAGGCCTGCAGAAAAGGACCCAAAGGGAAGCGAAAGGCTGTACTGCGCAAAAGCAGCGGCATTGTGCTCACGTACTTTATTATCTACGTTGGGCACATAGTTTTCAGGGTTGCGATAATCTTCCTCATATTCTGTCCAGGTGTACTCACTTCCGGCAGAGAGATTCCCCCCGAACAACGGGTATGTGAGCACGAGCTTAGAGGCCATAAGACGGTTTGCAAAGCCGTTGATAGTATGTACTTCGCGGCTCTCCTTCATTTCACTCCGCTCCTTAAACACTATACTATCAAGCGCGCCCCCACGCTGAATGTCAGCATTAAAGTCAATATTGAGTTTGCCAATGGTACCGTTGTAGTATACGTTGGCCCGCTGAGTAACACCCGCGAAACTTTTTCCATCCGCAGGTATGTGAACATTGTCATCGAGGATCCCATCTAAGTAGGTTCTTATATGAAGATCCTGCGTCGAACTGCCCCCTAAAAACGCATAGGGATAGTAGCGGAATCCGACAGAATGATTAGGATTGAACTGGTAGTTGAATCCTAAGATGGGAGTCATGTATTTCACCTCACTAGAATACTTCATATCCTTCTTCAATTCAAGCAATTGCTCTGATTGAAGGCTTTGAGTAATATCAGAAATCCGGTCAAACCCGGTTTTGCTATAACCCAGAGAGGCGAATAAGTCCAAATTTTTGTATCTGTAATTGAAATTGATCTGCTCTACCAGATCTATACTATGATGGATATAAGTACTTGAACGGAGGTCAAAACTAAATCCATCACCCTGTTTCTTTATGGTTTTTATTCTGATTACCGATTTAGCCGTAGCGTCATATTGGGCACCCGGGTTAGTGATCACCTCCGCCTCAAGTATATCTTCCGAGTTGAGATGTTCCAGTTCAGTATTATCACGCACCATACGTCCGTTAATATAGATTAATGGAGTACCTTTACCAAAGACCTCGAAATCGCCGTTTCTGCGGATTACTCCCGGGAGCCTCTTGAGCACATCGTTTGCCGAACCGGCCTTTGAAAGCACGCAACCCCGTATAGGGGTGACAAAAGCATCATCGCGAAGCACTGTTTTGGGAAGTTCACTCTTTGCTAAAGCCCCGCACAGCATCTGTGAATCTGGCTGTAACTGTATGGTCCCGGCATCGATGCCCTCTATCTTTCCGCATTGTATGTCGTATCCGACAAATGATATCTGAAGCAGGTCGGATTCGTTTGTCAGATCAATAGAAAAGAGTCCGGAAGTATCTGTTACTGTACCATTTACATAAGTGGAATCCGCTTTCAGGAGTACAACATTGGCGTAAGCCAGAGGGCAGTTGTTTTCATCAATCACCCTACCCTTAATGATTTGGGATGAATTATGAGTCTGTGCCTGGGTTATAAAGTCGGCAAAAGAGAGCAACAGCATTGCCGTTGCAAAGAGTGTCTTTTGGAATAAGTGGTTCATAGATCAAAAAACAGTTGCTACTACTAAATAAGACGCACGTCTGGAAAAATTGTTGCAAACTATTCGATAACGGCTTGCCGAAATCTCCGGTTGTATTTGAATACTCTATCTTTCTTTCACGAAACCATTGCGATAGGCCTCAACCAAACGAAGCAGAGCGGCGATTTGACCACGAATCTCCTCTCCATTGTCAGTATCATTGACAAGCATTCTCTCTTTGTTGAAATCAACAAAAAGACGTGTTCCCTTGATGACAACACCATGTTCAATGGCCTGGCGAGTCGATGTGAAGGGCTCGTGCTGCACCAGTTGCATTCCACGTGAATTGAATATGAGCGTATAACCCGCAATGCCGGTCTCCCCCTGATATGCACGCGAAAAACCGCCGTCGATAATCAACATCTTGCCACCTGCACGGATTGGGGACTCGCCCTTAATGGTCTTGACCGGCACATGACCGTTAATTATATGACGATTGACGCCCTTAACACCAAATTCATCCAAAATCATGTCGCAGACCGATTCTTGCTCGCGAAGGATATAATAATGGCCTTTGGGCTCCTTGTGAGGCTCTTTGTCTGCAATGAAACAGCGTTCGAATGTAGTCATCTTTCCTTTGTCAAATGCCACCGAATCGGGACCGCACCAGATATACCACATATAATCGACGGCAAAACTATGTTCCGAGGTACCCTGCTCTCCAAAGTAAGCCTTTCTTATCAAACTGTCCACTTTATCCATCAAAGCCTTTCCCGCATACGATACTCCACCTATCTTCACACTTTTGAAACTGCCGTCAGCATTGAGAGGCATAGAAGCATGGAACATCAAATTGCCATTACGAACAAGATAGAGGCTACCGTCACTTAACAGAAATTCAATATGTCTGCGGAGACGCTCACAATTGACAAACGAACGGTGTAATTTGCCCACCAGTTCCTCTTCTTCAGGGGTAAGACGATAAGGGTCAGCCGGGTCCACAGTAGGGAAATTGGTGTCAAGCATCGGATACTCTTTCCCATATACCATGACTGTACCCTTTTCATAATTGACCAGGTGCAAAAGATTTCGATCATCCATTTCGAATTCGGGTCTGCGCTTGATAATATCCGCCTCCAATTTGAACTGAATAATGGAAATGGCTTTCATCATCTGAGAAATCAGGTGCGTGCTCTTATTGCTATGTTTATCATCTGCAAACTTGAGACGTGGCTGGAAAGCATCGCAAGGATCATTACCATAAGTTTCCATTGCAAAGGTTGCCAACGGCACCAGATTTATACCATATCCGTCTTCAAGAATTCTAAGATTGCCATAACGCAAACAGATACGTATTACATTTGCTATACAACTGATATTACCTGCCACAGCACCCATCCAAAGGATGTCGTGATTGCCCCACTGTATATCCACATCGTGATAATTCATCAAGGTTTCCATTACAATATGAGCTCCCGGCCCCCTGTCATATATATCCCCGACTATATGGAGAGAATCTATCACCAGACGCTGGATCACATCACAGAGAGTGATTATGAAATCATCGGCCCTGTCAAGTTCGATAATATTGGAAAGAATATTATTGAGATAAGCCTGCTTATTGGGGTCTGAGAGAGATTCGTGCATCAACTCCTCTATTATATAGGAATACTTTGGGGGTAGCGCCTTGCGAACCTTTGAACGTGTATACTTGACAGAGACTCTCTGGCACATTTTCACCAGTTGTATAAGGGTGACCAAGTACCATTCGTCAATATTGCTCTCCCTCGATTTGACGATCGCAAGTCTTTCTTCCGGATAACATATCAAGGTACACAAATCCCGTTTCACGCTCTCGCGCAATGTATCCCCGAACTCATCGTTAATTTTGCGTTCTATGGAACCTGAAGCATTCTTCAATACATGACGGAACGCCTCATATTCACCATGAATATCAGTCAGGAAGTGTTCCGTACCCTTAGGAAGATTGAGTATTGCCTGGAGATTGATAATCTCAGTGCAGGCTTCTGTTATTGTCGGAAAGCTTTTCGACAACAGTTTCAGATATCTGAGTTCATTCTCGTCAAATGAGGCGTCGGGTCTCTTCATTATTATAGTATTAAGGTTAAGTTAAAATAGTGTGTTATCAGATTTTTTCATTACATATGGCTATTACACGTTCACGACGCACATCAGCTTCAGATGCAATCGAAGCCGCCTCTGTCAGAAGGGCATCAGCCGCAGCACGGTCTTTTAATCCGGCGGCATTGATTTTAACATTGAGCCAGGCACCGTGTACTGCCGACCAGATGGCCAGAGCACCCACACCGGCGTCTGACACGGAGTTAGGGTTGCCTTCAGAGGCCATTGCATCCAAAAGATCAAATGCAGAGAAGGCCTTTTTCATCGTCTCCAGAGGTACACGCGTAGCATAAAGAGTAGCATCCTGAATAGCTGCAGTGCGGATAGCTTTCTCTTCATCAGAACCCTTAGGCAAGCCAAACGCCTCCATTATACGGTTGAATGCATTTGTATCCTCATCCACCAGATGGAGCATCTGCTCTATAATCAGCTCTCCCTGCTCAGCCCATACCGAAAACTTCTCCCAATCAGCATCCCAACCCGGCTTGTGAGAAGAAAGGTTAGCCACCATTGTACCCAATGCCGCACCCAAAGCACCCATATAGGCTGAAATCGAACCGCCGCCCGGAGCCGGTGATTCGCTCGCCGTCTCGAATGCAAAACCGGCGCATGTCATATCCACCAATTTGCGTGGAGCGCCTATCGCTTCCGCATCCTCCATCAGGTACTCTATCACCTTTTCACGGGGATTAAAGGGCTTTAGGTCATCCAGACCCATTGATTTTACTGCAATCTTTATAATTTCATCCTCGGAAATGCCAAGACTGCGTTGCTGTTTTTTAAGATAATATTTTCCTGCGTCAATAAGCACCTTTTTTGGAATAAGACCCACTATTTCCGAGCCCGTTACACGGATACCCCGGCTTTGTGCCGACCTGCATACTTCATCAAATGCCACGTGAACCGGAGTCTGCGAAATATCGGTCACATTCATAGATACTTGCGCAATACCATACTCTTCGATAAACCATCCGATGGCCTTACAACCCTTGAGTGTACCGGGAATCCAAACCTCTTTACCGTTTTCGTCTCTTACCACCTTACCCGTGATCGGATCACCCTCGCGTTTTTTTCTTCCTTTTTCGCGTACGTCAAAGGCGATGGCATTGGCACGACGGGTGGAGGTAGTGTTGAGATTGTAGTTGATTGCCACAAGGATATTGCGTGCTCCAATCATCGTACAGCCGGTGTGTGCTACCCTGTCATTGAATACTGCAGGACCAAAATCGGGTTTCCAATTGGGATCCTTAAATTTATCTGCAATGCCCTCATATTCGCCGGCACGACAATTTGCAAGGTTGCGCCTTTCCGGACGGAATGCAGCATTCTCGTAACAATATACAGGGATTCCGAGTTCATCACCCACTCTTTTTGCGAGCTCACGTGCCAGTTGGGCACACTCTTCCATGGTTATATTTGCAATCGGAACGAGAGGACATACGTCAGTAGCACCCATACGGGGGTGTTCTCCATGGTGATGGCGCATATCTATCACCTCGCCTGCCTTCTTTATTGCCTGAAAAGCCGCCTCAACAACTGCCTCAGGGGTGCCTACAAAGGTGACTACCGTACGATTGGTAGCTGCGCCCGGGTCCACATCCAGGAGATTGACTCCATCTATTTTCTCAATTTCGGCCGTAATCTGGCCAATTACCTGCATATCGCGTCCTTCGCTGAAATTGGGAACGCATTCGATGATTTTACGTGTCATTATAAGTTTTTAATATTATTATCTATTCGTTAGTATTCGTGGTCATTCATCACCATCTTTATCTGAGGATCGATTTCCGCCCTAAGTGCCTTGGGATTGAGTTCAAAGTAATGGTAAGGATAGAGAACTGCCGGTTTGATGGTGTTGGCCGCCCTTACAAACTCTGCGTCAGGCATGGTGTAGGGAAGATTTTTGGGGAGAAATGCAATGTCGATCTCTTTGAGAGTTTTCATAAAGGGAATGAACTCGGTATCTCCTGCGAAATAGATCTTAAAACCGCCTAAATCGAGAATATAACCGTTACCGACTCCTTCGGGGTGGAAAGGCTGGTCCTGATCATTCAGATTGTGGATATTATAGGCAGGGACAGCGGTGATTTTAACGCCATCAAGAGTGCAGCTTTCGCCATTCTGCAGTACCTGATAATTATAATGTTTTCTGGGCACCACGGGAGGAATAACCAGTATGGTGTGGTCTTGTACAATATGTACGAGGGCCTCCTCATCATAGTGGTCATAATGGTCGTGAGTGATCAGAATGAAATCTGCAGGAGTCTTGCCTTCAAAAGAACAGACATCGCAGTAAGGATCAAGGTACCAATTCTTACCTTTTATGGTGAAATGTACTGCGGCGTGACCGAAGAGTTCAATCTTCAGCTCGCCTAATGGTGTGTTGTAACTCTGCATAATGGTATTTTTTTTTATTTATTATTATATAACGATTTTTCCGTCAAGTATCAGATTTTCCACCAGCGGAGTAGAAAATGCATAAGGGATGAATTCGAGCGAAGGTATAGGTTTTGTGATTATCAGTGAAGCTGCCTTACCGATGGTGATGCTGCCGTGCGTCGCTCCCAGTCCCATTGCGAATGCGCTGTTGAGTGTGGAAGCATTTATTACCTCTTCCGGGGTCATCTTCATTTTCATACAGGCCAAAGCCATCATAAATTTCATATCTCCACAGGGACAGGACCCCGGATTGTAATTGGTGGCAAGTGCCACCGGAATATCATACTGCAGCATTCTACGGGCATCCGGATACTCCATATCCAGGAAAAAAGTAGCCCCCGGTAATAGATTTGCTATTGTCTCCGACTTCTCCAGAACCTCAAATTGAGCGTCACCGGCATATTCAAGGTGAGAAACCGAAGCGGCATCGTATTTTACCCCAACCTCCACACCGCCGGAACAGCTCATCTGATTGGCGTGCACAGAGGCCTTGAGGCCAAATTTCCTACCGGCTGCAAGTATTCTGTCACTCTGCTCTTTAGAGAAGAATCCCTCTTCGCAAAAGACATCTATGTATTCGGCAAGCCCTTCGGCTGCCACAGCAGGTATCATATCATTTATTATCTCACTGATATACCCTTCATGATTGTCACGGAACCTCTCAGGGAAAGCGTGTGCCCCCATAAAGGTCGCTTTCACCGTAAGCGGAGATTCTTCAGCGATACGCCGTACAACTCGCAACATTTTGATCTCATCTTCCGTAGTGAGACCATAGCCGCTCTTGATCTCTATTGCGCCGGTACCGAAGTGCATAACCTCTTCCACCCGCACCATTGCCTGACGGAAAAGTTCCTCTTCAGACGTCTCGTGAAGTAAACGGGCGGAATTTAGAATACCACCGCCGCGAGCTGCAATTTCCTGATAGGATAGGCCACGAATTTTATCTATAAACTCAATTTCTCGGCTGCCGGCGTAAACCAGATGGGTGTGGCAATCGCAGAAAGCCGGAAGTACCATTCTACCTGCTGCATCAATCACCTCATTGGTACTACGAGCAAAGTCCTGAGGGAGCTCCGACATAGGACCGAAAGCAGATATTTTCCCCTTTTCAACAAACAGAAAAGCATTATCCATTACCGGCAGGACATCCATATGTGCACTTCTGAGCGGAGAAGGAGTCTGCTCCCTCACCTGCACCAACTTTCCTATATTAATAATAAGTATAGATGACATAACGGAAATTATTTCTGGTTTCTCAAAAAGAGTATCGAGCGTCGTATATGATGATACATCACCTCATCTTCATCGATGAAGGGCACTACGTCACGATATTCGGCAACGAACTCCTCAAGTATAGGTGAAGTGCGAAACGGCCTACGAAACTCCAGCGCCTGAGCTGCATTCAGAAGTTCTATGGCCAGCAGCGACTCAACATTATGTATTACTTTGACACACTTTGTAGCAGCATTGCCTCCCATACTCACATGATCCTCCTGACCCTGCGAGGAGTCTATGGTGTCTACGGATGCAGGGGTACAAAGCTGCTTATTCTGACTCACGATGGAGGCGGCGGTATAATGAGGTATCATGAATCCCGAATTGAGGCCCGGATGCGCGATAAGAAAGGAGGGAAGTCCTCTTTTACCGGCTATGAGCTGGTAGGTTCTCCTCTCTGAAATGCTACCCAGTTCGGCCATCGCTATGGCAAGGAAGTCAAGGTTGATTGCAAGCGGCTGTCCATGGAAGTTACCCGCAGAGATTATCAAATCTTCATCAGGAAGTATGGTCGGGTTGTCGGTTGCTGAGTTCAGCTCGGTAATAAAAACTCCCTCAATGTGTGAGAGAGCATCTTTTGTGGCTCCGTGAACCTGCGGTACACATCTGAAAGAATAGGGATCCTGCACATGCTCTTTGGGACGATTGATGAGTTCACTACCTTCCAAATAGATATTAATCATCTCAGCAGTCGTGATCTGTCCCGAGTGGGGTCTGATCTCGTGCACTCCGGGAGTAAATGGCTCGATTCTGCCATCGAACGCATCGAAAGAAAGGGCGGCAATCTTGTCGGCTAGAGAAGAGAGTCTCTTAGCGTGAAATAGCGACCATAGCGCATGCGCCAGCATGAACTGAGTACCGTTTAGCAAAGCCAATCCCTCTTTAGATGCAAGTCTGAGCGGCTTCCAGCCAAAAATATTTTCCAGCTCTTCGCCGGAATATCTCTCTCCGCTATAATCAAAATCTCCCATTCCAAGTAAAGGAAGAGACATATTTGCCAGCGGTGCCAAGTCACCGGAGGCACCGAGAGAGCCCTGACTATAAACCACCGGTGTTACCCCGTGATTGAAAAAATCCACAAGGCGTTGCACCGTTTCAAGTCTCACTCCCGAATAGCCGTATGAAAGGGATTTAATCTTTAACGCCAACATCAACCGCACAATATCTTCCTTCACTTCGTCACCGGTACCGCATGCATGCGACATAACAAGGTTTTCCTGAAGTTTGGAGAGATCTTCAGCTCCTACTGCCACATTGCAGAGGGACCCGAATCCGGTAGTTATGCCATATATCGGCTCAACCTGATTTTCCAACCTCTTGTCAAGGTAATCACGACACTTGGTTATGCGTTCCACAGCCTCGTGGCCCAGCTCAATTCGGCAGTCGGGCTCCAGCAATGTCTTTACATCCGAGAGGCAGTGAATTTTCTCATCTATATAAAAGGTATGCATATATTTTATGATTTGCTTTAGTTTTCTGCTCGCAAACTACAATATTAAGATTTTTTCCGGAATAATCTATCGTTCATTAAAAAAAGCCGGTAAAACCGGCTTTTTTAATTCAGGAATCATCCCTGATCATATTAAGGCATTAGTAACCTGGATTCTGATAGATGTCAGGGTTGGAGTTAATCTCATCAATACCTATAGGAAGGATAGCTCTGAAGAAAGTCCTGTCAACGGTCTTATCACGATATTGTGAAGTAGTACCGAAGCCCCATGCATCATCCTCAAATGTTACCTTTCTGTTCTGGCGCATCTGCTCAAAGAAGAGTTTACCCTCTGTGAGAAGTTCTCTTCTATACTCATTGTAAACAGCATCTTCGTTCACGGTTGAAGCTGTCCAGGCAGGTCTGTCGGGGTCGCGCTTTGAAATAGCATTGAGATAACTTGCAGCAGCACCCTTGTCACTCTTGAGAGCACATTCTGCGGCAAGCAGATAAATTTCCGAGAGACGGATTACCTTAATGTTGACTGCGGTATGGGTACTCTTTCCATCACCGGCCAGATCCGGAGAACCCAGATATTTGTAGCAGCAGTCATCCCAGTTGCTGCGTGTTTCTTCACCCTTCATGTGGTCATAAGTCATGATACCCCAGCGGATATCATTCTTGCCCATGATGTTTTGCCAGTATGAGCTGGCCATGAAGTAGCCATATGCACTATTATGGGCATGTTCCCTGCGACTGTAGCGTACTCCAAGGGAGCTGGCACCAAGATCTCCCTCATTGGGATACATTGCAAGTTCGAAGATGGACTCGCTACCGAACTGATTTTTCCAGGAACCTACCCAATTTGCGGGTGTATAGAGGGTATAGGCCTTACTGTCGATGATATTCTTGAAACAGGTCAATGCTGATGAGAAGTTGTCCATATACATATAGACCTTACCGAGTATTGCCTGGTTGGCGTAATAGTTGATATAGCCATTTGATTTACTCTTTGAAAGGAGCGGAGCAGCCTTAGTGAGGTCTGCTACAACCTGGTCGTACACCTCTTTCACAGTGTTGCGCTGAGGTTTTGCACCGGCATCAACCGGAGCAGTAACAACCGGAACACCATACGATGCGCCACCATCCATATTGTAAGGTTTGCCATAGAGACGAACGAGATCAAAATGGATCAAAGCACGAAGTGTCAAGGCCTGACCGAGCATATCGTCAAGACCGGTAGTGCCCTCTTCTTTGAGAGCCTCAATGTTTTTAATGATATTGTTGGCCTGTAGGAGGCAGTCATAGCCAGTGATCCAGAAACCAATCTGTGAACCGCTTTCAGCCCTGTGGGCAAAGTAGTACATATTATCATCAAAACCTGCAGTATAGATGGTGAGATCACCCCCCTTAGCATCACCATATTGCACAAAGTTACGGCCGTAATAGTTGGATGATGTCATCTTGCGCATCAGACCGTTGATCATTACCTGGGCGTCAGCAGCACTGGTTATGCTGGTGGAAGAGTCTGCTTGATTGGTGGGGGTAACATCCAAAAAGCCTTCGCATGAAGAAATCGCCAGGACGCAGATCAATGAAAGTATTATATTAATCTTTTTCATATTCTTAAACAATTATTTTCATTAGAAACTGATTTCCAAACCGAATGTGTAAGTCTTTCCGATAGGTGTCTCCCAACCTCTTGTACCATAGTGGTTGACCTCGGGGTCAGCAATCTTGTACTTGGAGAAGGTAAGAAGGTTACCACCGTTGAAATAAACGCGAGCACTGCTCAAGCCAACTTTGCTGATCCACTTGTTAGGGAGTCTGTAGCCAAGGTTGATGCTCTTGAGTCTGAGGAACGTTGCATCGTGGAGATGACGGGAACTCTTTTGCATTGAGTCTGTAGGGTCAGTACCGAGAATCTTGGGTTCAGTACCATCAGTGTTATAGTCAGTCCACATATTTTCGAAATAGAGCTGGCCACGGATACGGTTCCAATAGTAACCGTCATCGGCCATATCCTTCCATGCACCGTCATAGAGATGGCCGCCCAATTTGTAGATGAAATTCAGGCCAAATGTCAGACCTCTCCATTCCAGATCGGTATTGATACCGCCATATGCGAAAGGTGTAGCATCACCTATTACAATCTCGTCCGCATCGGAAAAGTTGTAAACCACATTGCGACCGTTGAGCTGTATATCGGCATTATCATTATTTGAATACCAGATATTGAGACCTGTTGCCTTTTCAACACCCGCCCATTCAAATCCGTAGAAAGCAAGAGTAGATTCGCCTTCGCGATAGATGAATTTTGCGCGTGAATCACTTCCTGTGGGATCATACCAGATAATATCTTCACCGTCATAGAGCTCAACTACTTTTGATTTGAGGAATGTGGCATTAAGGCCAGCGCTCCATCTGAAGTCGGAATTCCTGATGATATCACCACTAAGTTCCACTTCCCATCCGTGGTTATTGATTGAACCTATATTTTTGAGAGTTGAGCCGAAACCTGTCACATAAGAAATAGGAACATCCTGGAGCAGGTCTTTAGAGTCACGATTGAAGTATTCTACAGTACCATTCAATCTGTTGTCAAACAGACCGAACTCCAATGCAAAGTTCATGGTGTAACTGGTCTCCCAGGAGAGGTTGGCGTCAGCAGCATTTGCAAGTGCTCCACCGGGCTTTGTCATATAGGGATAACCATACGCGGCGAGAGAACGCCAGCCATAGTTGCTTGAAGGAAGTGTACCGTTAACACCGTATGAAGCCCTGAGGCGGAGGTTGCTGATAACATCCTGATCCTGCATAAACGCCTCATTGCTGATGCGCCACGAACCTGCTACTGACCAGAAGTTACCCCAGCGTGCAGCAGCACCAAGTCTTGAGGAACCGTCGCGACGGAATGATGCGGAGAAATAGTATCTGTTGTCGAAGTTATATTCCGCACGAGAAAGGACGGACATCATAGAGTTGCCCCAGCCGTATGCGTTGGCGTCCTTTGTTCCTGCAGTATAAACAGTGGTAAGCGAACTTGTGGAGAGGTCATTACCCGTAGCGCGAATATATTCGGTCCAGTTGCGCTCAGCCTCAAAGCCCACGAGTGCGCTAACACTATGTTTGCCAAACTCTTTTGCAAAGTTCAGAGTGGATGATGAAACGAGCTTGGTGTAGTCAGTCATCATTTCGGAAACCGAACCATTTACAGAAGAGCCACTGAAGTGCTGTGCGCTATAGTAAATATGGTCTCTAACCCTGGTATCATCATATGAGAATACGGTACGGAAGTTGAGCCAGTCAGTGAATTTGACGGTAGCTGTTTCGCTGATCGCAAGTTTCAGAGTCTTTGTAGAGTTGTCCCAGTAATCGTTATAGTATATATTATTCTGGGCAAGTGATGCGTAACGTTTAGTCCATGGTCCACCTGTTTTATAATCATCGGGCCAGTAAAGGGGCCACAGAAGGTTACGTGTCTGCATAAAGTAGTTGGCAGTTGTGCTCCTCGTATCATTGTAACCGCTCATGTCGGTATGTGCAACACTGATGTTGGTGCCCAGTTCAAAATACTTGCCCACTTTCTGATTAAGGTTGACACGGCCGCTGAGACGGTCAAACTCGTTGACATAAACACGACCCTGATCCTTTGTGTAGGAGAATGATGTATAATATGTGCTGTTTTCTGTACCGCCGCTAACACTCACATCGTAAGTCTGATAAACCGCCGTACGGAAATAGGCATCATCCCAATCAAAGAAGATAAGGTTGCCCTGGTCGTCAACACGCTGTAACTGTCCGTCAGTTAGGGGTTCGATCTTAATGTTACCATAACGCTCGGTGTCGGGTTTGGAAAGTTTATAACCAAACATGTTCCATTTGCTGTTGAGCTGACCGAGCGAATATGAACTTGCATCCTCCGGAGTTCTGCCCATGGAAGTACGATAATCCCAGAAAATCTGGTAAAGCATATCCACGTTGTCCTGTGGTGATGCAGTCTCATAGTTGTCTGTAGCCCAGCCGGGAGTTATACCCACTGATGCTTTAAAGCTTACTGTCGGACGTCCGATCTTTCCTCGCTTGGTATTGATAAGAATCACACCGTTTGCAGCACGCGAACCATAAAGTGCCGATGCGGCAGCATCCTTAAGAACAGTGATGGATTCAATATCACTCTGGTTGAGTGTTGACATCACGTTGTTGGAGGTGTAAATGTAGTCACCCATCTGGCCAGCGCTACCTGAAACAACGGGCACACCGTCAATCACATAAAGAGGGTCATTGGACGCATTCATGGAACCGATACCGCGGATTCGAATGGCTGAAGCGGAACCTGTCTGTCCGGAAGTCGTGGTAATCTGCATACCTGCAACTTTTCCGGTAAGAGCCTGCTCAAATGACACTGTAGGTACATCCTTGATGGCTTCTTGTCTCACAACAGAAGCTGCACCTGTATATGTACCCTTCTTTGCCGTACCATAAGCCACGACCATCACCTCTTCGAGAGCCTCGGCATCAGGACTAAGGACTACATCGATTCTGGTCCTGCCTCCCACCGGGATTTCTGCATTCACAAAACCGATAGAAGAAACAACGAGAGTAGCATTTGAAGGCACATTGTCCAAAACATACTCTCCATTGTCAAGAGTGGCGACACCGTTCATAGTACCTTTTACAATAACGCTTGCAAAAGGAATAGGTGCACCATCCTGAGAAGAAGTTACCTTACCGGTAATTCTTGTTTGTGCAAAAGCGACATTAACTGTCAATATCGCTAGTGCAAGAAGTAAGATTTTCTTCATAGATAGTTTTTTTGTGTATTAATAATTAAATAATTAGGGTTGATTTATTTCCACGTTCGTAGAGTTTTCCTGTATTCAAGTCATAAAGTTAAGGATTAATATTCATAATGACAAAATATTTTTTTCAATGCTTCCGAAAATCGGAAAATTCAGCCCCTAAATATAACTTTTATGGCAGTTTTTAAAAAAATAGTAAAAAAAAGTTCTTCTCTTCTCAGATTTTTTTAGTTATTTTTGTGTTATAATGAAAATAAACTTTAGCATCTGCGCCAAAGTATAACCTACTAACTTAAAAATATTCATTAACCAAACACAAAACTAAAAATCTATGAAGAGATTGATGTTAATTGCGCTGTCCGCAGTGATTTGCAATGTGGCATTCGCGCAGATTAGGGTTACAGGAAAAGTAACCTCATCTCAAGATGGCTCGCCCGTTCCGTTCGCGAGTGTTGTCGTGAAGGGGACAATGCAGGGTATAGCCACTCTTGATGACGGAACCTATGTGCTTGATGGAGTTCCGGCTAACGCTACTCTTGTCTTTTCTTCCATTGGCTTTAGTGACCTGGAGGTTCCCGTAGAGGGACGTAACGTGGTCAATGCGATCCTCACACCTGACGCAGAAGCTCTGGAGGAAGTTATGGTCGTAGCCTATGGTACCGTTAAGAAAGGATCCTATTCCGGTTCTGCCACGGTTGTCGATCAGGAGACTATAAAGGATGCTCCTATTGTAAGTTTCGAGCAGGTTCTCGCCGGTAAGGCTCCCGGAGTTCAGGCCGTATCAATTTCAGGCCAGCCCGGTGCCGATTCACAGATTCGTATCCGTGGCTACGGTTCATTTAATGCCGGTAATGCACCCCTGTATGTTATAGACGGAGTTCCTGCTACAAGTGGCAACTGGTCTTCCGGTAACGCATCTGCAAGTGTTATGAACTTCTTGAACCCAAGCGACATTGAGTCTTTCACCATTCTCAAGGACGCAGCGGCAGCTTCACTCTACGGCTCACGTGCATCCAATGGTGTTATCCTCATCACCACGAAGAGAGGTAAATCAGGCAAGCTCACCTCGACGTTCAAGGCAAGCGCCGGTTTCTCTTATTTTGCTTACAATCACTTACCCCTTGCAACAGATGAGCAAACCGAAACATTGCACAGGGAAGCCTGGACCAACTATGGTAACGCCAACCCTGCCAGATGGGCAAGTTACGGTTCACTTGATGCATACGTAAATGCAAAGGTGGAAGAGAACTACCCTTCAAAAGATGAGAGTAAGTATATATACAAGGATTGGGAGGATGTAATCTTCCGTACCGGTATAATTCAGAATTATGAGTACAGCATATCCGGCGGTTCAGATAGATCCAAGATTTATGCCTCAGTAGGCTACACCGACCAGCAAGGTGTTGTTGTGGTTTCTTACCTCAAGCGTCTCTCAACTACTATTAACGCTGAAAGCCAGATAAGCAAATGGCTCAAAATCGGTGGTAACCTCCAGTACTCATGGCAGTATCAGCAGGGTCACCAGGAGGGTTATGTTACCAAAGCTAACCCTATCTTTATGTGGAAGATCCCCCTCAGCGAAAGATGGCCTTATGCATACAAAGAGGACGGATCACTCTATCTGGAGTGCTGGAACCCCTCAATGACCACAGTAAACCCCTTGGGTTCCTGGGGCAAAGAGTATAACGACTACAACCAGAACCGTCTGCTCCTCAAAGCGTATGCTGAAGTAAAATTCACCGATTGGTTAAAAGCTAAGACCATTATCAGTAACGACTGGATCAACCAGAGAGACCGCTTTGCATGGTACTACGGACACCCCAACTTCTACGCTTATTCCGATGTCGGAGGTTTCATCTCTGACCGTAACCGTAATATCAGCCGCCTTGTAAGCTCCACAACGGTCAATTTTGACAAAACCTGGGGCAAACATCACTTGGGAGCAATGGTAGGATGGGAGGCAGAGCAGGAGACATACTTCTATCTCGGCCTTGCAAAGATTGACTTCTCGCACCTGGGTGCCACGGAGTCTATCCTTGCTACCGGCTTTGACAACGGTCGTTCATATTCTCAGGCTGATGCTCTGCTTTCAGCTTTGAGTAGTGTGAACTACGATTATGATGGCAGATATTACCTTACAGGCACATATCGCCGCGACGGTTCGTCAAGGCTTTCCAAGGAAACCCGCTGGGGTAATTTCTGGTCCATATCGGGATCGTGGAGATTCTCCAACGAAGAGTGGCTCAAGGCAGACTGGCTGAATGATGCCAAATTGCGCGCATCTTATGGCACCTCGGGTACGCTTCCTTCAAACTACTACGGCTACATGGCTGTCTATGCCTACACATCTTATGGTGACTTTGGTGCAAGCTACCCTGCAAACCTGGCCAACTCCGATCTCTCATGGGAAAAGAACACCAACTGGAACGTTGCTCTCGACGCAACCATCTTCGACAGATATACTTTCACAGCTGAGTATTACAACAAGCTCACCACCGACCTTCTCCTCGATGCGTCAGTGCCTACAACCACCGGTTTTTCAAGCACTCTGACCAATATCGGATCAATGGTCAACAGAGGTTGGGAGATTTCTTTGAATGTTGACATCCTCAGGACCCAGGATTGGGATGTGTCGGTAGGTGCCAACTGGTCATATCTGCACAATGAGATCCTCTCGCTCTCCAAAGAGGGAGAAACTATAGTTAGTACCCCACACATTTGGAAAGAGGGTTACAACTTCTACCAGTTCTACACAAGGAACTATCTGGGAGTATGTCCGGAAGACAATCATATGGGCAACTCACGCCTAAAAGCCGGTTACCCGATGTATGCAGAGGGTACCTTCTATGAGAAAGGCGCAACTGTTGACCAGACCGTAGTTCTCAAAGACGGCACTAAGATCGAGAAAGGCGGCACAATGCCTTACGACAGCTATAACTATTATCCTACCAACCGAAATAACGCAAGCTCAATGATTCTTGACGGCATGACCGCTATTCCGAAAGGATTCGGAGGATTCAATGCCAGCGTAAGATGGAAAGACCTCTCACTCTCAATGTCATGGGCTTACAGATATGGAGCATATGTTTGGAATGAGGCAATCGAGCAGATCAGTAACGACGGTTACTACACCTTCCACAGAAATATCGCTGCTCATCAGGTTGACACCTGGTCACCTTCCAATCCTAACGGAACACAACCTCTCCGTATCGTTGGTAACAACCAGGGTGGTTACTACTACTCAAGCAGATATATTAGTAAAGCTGACTTCCTCAGGCTAAAAGACCTGACTCTCTCTTACAACATTCCCCGCACTCTCCTCAATAAGATCAATATGGTAAATGCACGCGTATATGTGTCAGGTACCAACTTGATTACATTCGCCAACACAGATATCGATCCTGAGGTTACCGTGAATGGTAGCTACAGTTATGGTATGCCTGCTCTGAGGTCTGTTTCATTCGGTCTCGAAGTAAGCTTCTGATTATGAAAATCAACCCTAAATTAATATATGTACAAATGAAAAAATTTATTTTTAGCATAGTAATTGCGGCCGGTATGGTGTTAGGGCTCTCTTCTTGCGAAGGCTTCCTTGACAGAATGCCTACCGACTCCGTCGTATCTGAGACTGCTATGGCAACGCTCTATGACGCAGGGGTTGTTGTTAACGGTCTTTATACACCATTAAAATACTACACAATGTATGGCTCCTGGTGGGCATACATGGGTGATATGAGAGCTGACAATATCTATCCCAGACAAGTTAGTGGCACAGGCAATATTTTCTACTGTCTTGACTATGATTCAGAAGCCAACACCTATTTCGGTTTCTGGAACAACTACTACAATGTCATTATGAGAGCCAATTCCGTCATCGAGAACATTGAGACTCTACCTGCATCAGGTGCAGCCCAGATTGCACAGAGAAATGACTATCTCGGACAGGCTCATGCGATAAGGGCTCTCTGTTACTTTGACCTCGCAAGACTCTACGGATACCCCTACCTTAAGGATAAAGGTGCTTCTCTAGGCGCAGTTATCCTTGAAACTGTGGCATCCCCTTCAGAGGCAAAGGTTCCCAGAAAGACAGTTGCCGAGACCTATGCACTCGTGCAAAAAGATCTCGAAACTGCAGTCGGACTGCTCTCCAAGCAGAAAAACACAGGTCACTTCAACTACTGGGCAGCAAGACTCCTCCAGGCTAGAGTACACCTCTACAAAGGTGAATATGCCAATGCATACACCTGTGCTACCGAAGTTATCAATAGTTCTCCCTACAGGCTTGCCACCTACGAAGAGTATCTAGATTACTGGGGAAGGGAAGGCCATGATGAGAGCGTACTCGAGCTTCTCGTGACTGTAGATAGCGATATTGACCCGGACGGCGGTTTCTACACAATCTACCACAACATGTGGTTTGATGACAAGAATGCAGGTGGATCTGTAATTCCTACACGTAAATGGAGAAATCTCTTTAAGGATACCCCCAACGATATACGTGGTCAAATGATTGCCTATGACGACCCCGTAACAGGAGCGCGTCAAAGCGGTGATTACTGGCTCAGGAAATTTATAGGCAACAAGGACAGAGTATACACATTCCGTCGTAACAACCCCCGTGTGATGCGTATTACTGAGGCTTATCTAATCGCAGCTGAAGCCGCTTTGGAGACAAACAAAGCGACAGATGCAAACACCTATCTCAACAAGATACGCAAGAGAGCCGATCCTACAGCTCCCAATGTTACCGCAACTCTCGAACTGATCCAGTTAGAACGTCAGAAAGAGTTTATTGGAGAAGGGCACCGTTTCTTTGACGTTATGCGTCGTGGCGGCACCATAACCAGAGATCCCAGCGATCCTCACGAGTATGCTGTAGGCAGCGTTTACAAGCAATCCTTCAGTTGGGACTATGAAAAAATTGTTCTCCCGATATCACATACCGAGAGACTCCTCTATCCCGAGCTCCAGCAGAATCCTGGCTACAAAGATTAATCTTTGCAGTACTATTTAATAATACAGGGTGGCCAATAGGTCACCCTGTATTGTTATCAACTCATCAATATTATTTTTTTACTTTAGCCTTACGGAGAGCCCGACGAAGTTCAGCCGCTTCACGACGTTCCTGACGACGTAACTTCCACTGCTCGATGCGTTCTTTCCACCGTGCCTTACGGAGAGCCTTTCGTTCAGCACGAGCAACAGCTTTATCTGAGTCTTGAATTTTGATTTCCGAGTATTGAGTAGTGTCAATGGGGGAAGTTCCCAATTTTGAGTTCTGGGTATCAAGAGTATCAGGTAATAGAGAGGGCGATTTCTCCTCCTCTACTTGCTGCTCTTCTTCCTTTCGGACAGGGATTACTGCCTGCACACTATCTGTCACCGAAGCTACAATTCCTGTAGTATCCTTAGACATTTCGCGAATCAGGGTAGTATCAAGTTGAAGAGTATCGAGTTCTGAGTTCTGAGTATTGAGTAGAGTATCGCGCAAGGAATACTCAAGATGGAGCGTGTCACGTAGCAAAGTGTCAAGCAACAAAGAATCAAGGAGCAAAGAATCAAGGAGCAAAGCCTCAGCCTTGAGTGAGTCAAGTTCCCTGCGGGCCTCTTCTCTGGCTTGGTTAATCTGGCGCTCTCTTTCTCGCTCTGCACGGGTATTTATATTGATGATAACCTTTCTCATATGATTGTCATAATACCTGTCGGAATATGTATAATCAGGTCTGGAGACATGAACATATCTATCCCTTTGAGATACATATACCGGCTCTGAGGTGATATCGAAGCGGTCTACAGGTCGCTCATCACCTCTCCATTCAAATCCCTTGAGGCGCTGCTTTTCCATTTCAAGATCCCCAACGGGGTAGGCATCACTCTTAATCTGTGTAAGGTAGATCAACCGCTCGGCATTACCATCCTTGATGACTGCAGTCATCGATTCCGCCTCTTTGACATTGACCGTAGTGATGGTCTGCTCTTCCACTACATAGAAGATGGCATATACGCTTCCGAGAGCATCATATCTGTAGAGTTGGTTTTCTCTGAAAAAACCCATCATCTCAGCACTTTTGATCTGGTTGTAGTAGAGGGTATCTTCCTGCGTAGTAATCATCGCATTATCAAGCATACTGCCCCTATAGAGGTTACCATCCTTTAACATCAGCTGCATTTCATCAGATGTAAGTTGGTTTTTGACCTTATTCCAAAGTATCGGTCTGCCGAATAATTGTGCTATAGAGTCAATTTCTGAAAAGAAAAGCGAATCACAGCGCATCTGCAAATCTGATCTCCACACCCTTACATTACGGTATGCAATAATATGTTTAAGTGCGGTACTATCCGGAAGTTCAGACAACGGTTCCTGCATATGAGTCATAGTGCTATCCGGAAGTCCGGACGGTGGTTGTTGTGTATGAGCCATAGTGCTGTCCGGGAGTCCGGACGGCGGTTGTTGCATATGAGTCATAGTGCTATCCGGGAGTCCGGACGGCGGATTCTGTACATTGACAAGGGTGTTATCCTGATTAATATCCTTAAGTGATTTTCGAGAGGAAAGTGTATCCCTAACGCCAATTGCGGCTGTACCCTTCGCTTGCAACGCAAGGGAGTCCGGAGCGGATTGGCCAAGTGAGTCAAGTATTGGAGAAACAGCGGAAGAGTCTTTCTGGGGAATATCCGACGGAAGTTTTCCCATTTCACGCATCTTCTGCTCCGCAGCCTTAGCGCGTTCTGCAGCCTGTTTGTTTCGGAGTTCAGTCAATGCGTCAAAGAGAATGCTCTTTTTTCTAGCAGCCGCCTTATCTATGGTCTCCTGCGAAATATAATTGCGCTTGATCGTGTATAAATGAAGAGTATCGGCCCCAAAGAACAAACTATCTACAATGTTATTTTCATTTTCACCGTAATAGACGATAGCAGGACGATCGGTGACGGTTGCAACCGTATCGCTGGTATAGATCAGTTTATTGCCCAAAAGGGTCATATAATCTTTTTCGTTCAGAATCTGAATATTATTGTACATTTCCGTACGACCGGTTTCCCTATGGTAATAGACCTCGTCGCACCACGCCTCGTAATCATCGTTATTCATATAAACGTTTGCCGCAAAATGAATGATACCCTCAGCATTATCATACCACCCCGCATCGGACTTTATGAAGCCATCACCTCTCCAAGTGTAGGTTTCAGGGCCAAAATACATCTTCTCCTCATCTGTCAGATAGCGCATCGTTGTAGATTTCATGAAGATTGTGTCAGTATAGAGTTCCACCTCCCCGTCAAATGTAAATGTTTTGATCTTGGAGTCATATGTGCCTCTACGGCTCTCTATGACCGACCCTTCCCTGTTTTTCATCGCACCGCCGGTTTCATAAGTGGCGACACTGTCTTTGGTATTATAAGCCATTCTATCAGAACGAAGGGTGTTACCCTCCTTGTCTACAAGTTCCACAAGGGGACCATTGAAACGTACCGTATTCTGTTCAATGTGATACATAGCAGACTCGCTGGAAAGCATTGTGCCGTCCTGTACTATCCTCACATTTCCAAAAGCTTCAACAAATTTTGCGCTGACATTCCAGATTGCAGAATCACATAATAAAAAGGTGTTATTGTGAAGAAAACGGGCCGGATTTCCCAGTACCCTGCGGAAATTCATTCCAAAATCTTCGAACTGTTGGGCAGAGGCGGCATCCACCAAACGGAAAACATCCTCTTCAGAGAGATTGCCCTGCGCTGCAAGAGGTAGCGCAAAAAGCACAATTACTGCAATATGAAGCGCTTTTCTGATAAAATTCATAGACTATTTAACCCAGCCTTCCCTCATGAAGTTGCACTCCTTGAAGAGAGGGTCTATCACTATAAAGGTACTCTTTTGCTTTTCCGTAATGAATTGGTCAATAGCTGCATTTGCATTCTTCCTATTGGCATCTTCAAGCAGGACATTGAAGTCTGTCTTATAATTTGCCACATGTGAAGGAATAATCTTTTCGAGCATAATGATTTTGTAAACAGTGTTGCCGCTGCGACCCTCGTTGTCAAGAGACTCGAAAGGCTCTGAAATATCCCCTTCCTGCATATCCTTCAGGACATTATAGTCGGCAGGCTTGAGTTGGTCTTTCTCAAAATATGATGATCCTGTATATTCGTCTGCGAGCAGACCGCCGTTAGTGGCGGTTTTCCGGTCTTCAGAGAGATATCTTGCTGCATTGAAAAACGAAATGGAGTCTCCGAGAATCCTGGTCCGGATAGTATCCAAACGGTTAAATGCTTTGACTTTATCCTCTGTAGTGTAATGTGGTTTGAGCAGGATATGGCGTGCATTGAACATATCACCTTCCCTGGCGATGAGTTCGATGAGATGAAACCCATCAGGAGTTTCTACAATCTGAGATACCTGTCCCACCTTAAGTGACATTGCGGCATCTGAAAAAGCAGGCCAAAATATAGATCTGGAGGCCATTCCCAGTTCGCCTCCTTTTGTATAACTGCCGGGATCTTGCGAGTAAATGCGTGCAAGCGTGGAAAATTTTTCTCCTCCTACGATTCTCTCCCTGAGTTCAAGAAGTCTCTCTTTTACTTCAAGTTCAGCAGCCTCTTTATCCGGATAAAGCACTATCTGACGGATACGGTACTGTGTGGATACAATGGGTAAATCCTCTTCAGGAGTTTCTTTGCAATATTTTTCTATGTCAGAAGGTGTAAGGTTAGGAATATTGCTTGCCACTTTGCGCTGCATATCCTGCATGAGCGACTGTTCGGTAAGCATCTCTTTCCACTCCTGACGAAGCTTATAGAGAGGTTTTTGGAAGTACTCTTCCATCTGCTTTTCACCACCGAGCTGCGTCATAACTTCATCAATGCGCTGGGAAAGTGCACTCTCTACATTCGCATCGTTGATCTCAAGGGAATCTATTCTCGCCTGATTGAGAAAAAGCTTGGAGACAAGCATCTCCTCCAGTATCTGGCAACGGGCGTTGCGGTCAGCCGTGAAGCCTCTGGCACTCATCATCTGCACTTCATTTTCAAGATCCGAGAGCATTATCATATCATTGCCGATAAGCACGATTGTCCTGTCGATCAATCCTTCCTGATACCGCTGTGCGGAAATCTCTGTTCCGAAAAGTGAGATAATGAAAAAGAGAGCAGTAGCGACAAAGGTTTTTTTCATATTTTTCAATAAATTTTTAGCGTTCCGTTGATATGGGCATCTTCAAGCAAGTCTTGTTCCAATTTAGACAAAAGTTCCTGTTTTCTTTTGCCAAGAATTGTTTCGCGTATCCTCGCCACATTGTATTCAAAGGGTGAAACTTCACCCGCATCCACCTTTTCCTCTATGAAAATAAGATAATTGGAGTCGTTAAACTTCATCTCACAACTTTTTTTGGGAAGAACCTCCCTGGTGCAGGTTTCGATATCGGTGCCAAGCTCTTTTGCAAGTTGAGAAAGGGGTACCCAATCCCCTCCAAAATCGGTATAACGCTCGGCAGAGGAATAACACAACTCTCTAAGTTCTGCCACATCCTGCTCCGAAGTAACAGTATATGCCCCTTTAACTGTTTCATAGTAGGGCGAACTCGCAGAAATTCTGATGACTCGTGCTTTAACCAGTGGATAGGGGAAAATACTGCTCGAGGGATGCTCCTCATAGTATAACCGAGCTTCTTCCAACGTCACGGTTGTGTCAAGCCTCTCCTCAATCCATCGCTTCTCAAATCTAAAACCCAGCAAAGTGCTGCGAAACTCCTCTACTTCTGCGGTCACATCACGCTCGGCCTTGGAGAGCTGCTCCTCAGCCTTTAGCAACATCAGGCGACCAAGAGCCCAGGTGTTGATATAGCGGCTGACCATAGTTGCGCTGTCTGCGGATGAAACACCCTCCGGCATTAAACGCACTATATCGCTTTCATAGAGCACCTCCTGCCCTATCCTCGCAACTCTACGGTCCTGACGACCCCTACCTCCCTTTTCGATAAAGGAACAGCCGGAGAGCATTAGCATCGTTAATATTGTCAGGAAAATTTTTTGCATAATGGACTATCTGGAGTAGTTAGGGGATTCGCGGGTGATCGTCACATCGTGAGGATGGCTTTCAACCATTCCCGCATGTGTAATTTTGACAAATTTTGCCTTGCGCAGAGCCTCAAGGTTGGCTGCACCACAATAGCCCATACCTGCTCTGAGACCTCCGATCAACTGATAGACAACCTCAGCCAAAGTGCCCTTGTAAGGCACCTGAGCTACAATTCCTTCGGGTACGAGCTTCTTGATATCTTCTTCCATATCCTGGAAATACCTATCCTTGGAACCTCTCTGCATAGCTTCAAGTGAACCCATGCCGCGATAGGATTTAAACTTACGGCCATTGAGAATGATGGCTTCTCCGGGAGACTCCTCAACTCCTGCAAAGAGCGATCCTGCCATAATGGTGTTGGCTCCGGCTGCAAGTGCCTTAACAATATCACCTGAGTAGCGGATGCCACCGTCAGCAATGATTGGAATACCGCTTCCTTTAAGGGCCTGCGCAGTATTCATCACTGCTGTGAACTGAGGTACTCCAATACCGGCAATAATGCGGGTAGTGCAGATAGAACCGGGACCGATACCCACCTTAACTCCGTCAACTCCACAATCTTTGAGAGCCAGAGCAGCCTCAGCAGTAGCAATGTTGCCGGCCACTATCTGCAGATGTGGGAATGCCTCTCGGATCTTTCTGATAGTCTGCAGCACAAAATGGGAGTGTCCATGTGCCGTATCGAGCACCACTGCGTCAATATCCACAGAAACCAGTTTCTCCACATCTTCTAAACTATGGCTGTTGATACCCACAGCAGCCACTGCGAGTAAACGTCCACGAGAATCCTTGCTGGCGGTAGGATTTTTTCTGATCTTCATTATATCGCGATATGTAATCAGACCTACCAGACGGTTGTTCTCATCCACCACGGGAAGTTTCTCGATGCGGTATTTGCTGAGCATTTCGGTAGCCTGAGGAATATCAATTGTCGGACCCGCCGTGATGAGGTTTTCAGAGGTCATCACCTCGGATATCGGAGTCTTGTAGTTCTCCTGAAAACGAAGGTCCCTGTTGGTTACGATACCGATAAGATAATTCTGCTCATCCACCACCGGAATACCACCAATTCGGTTTTCCGCCATCAGTTGGAGTGCATCACCCACCAAAGCATTATGCTTGATAGTGATGGGATCGTAGATCATAGCATTCTCAGCACGTTTGACCTTACGCACATGCTCCATCTGCTGTTCGATAGACATATTTTTATGGATAACTCCGATACCACCTTCGCGTGCTATAGCGATGGCCATATTTGCATCGGTGACCGTATCCATAGCAGCAGAGACTATAGGAATGTGAAGCGGTATCTCTCTCGAAAAATGAGTAGTGATATCAACTTCCCTGGGTAGCACACCGGACTCAGCGGGGATCAACAATACATCATCGTACGCCAATCCTTCCATTATGATCTTGTCGGAAAATTGTTCCATATCGCAATTATTAACAGTTATTCAATTATAAACTACAAATATAGCAAAAGTTCGTTTCAGAGCAATTTGCCCTGCCAACTATCGCGCTCTTCCAATCTTTTTTCGAGCAATCGTAGTAACTCTACGTTGCGAATGAGACCCCAAGGAGTAAACCTCACAAATCTCGGAGGCACTTCTCCTGCAAATCTTTCGATACAGATTTCCGGTCGCAGCCGCTCAAGTATATCTACAAAAAAATCAAGGTATTCGTCTAACGAAAAGGTGATAAAATCTTCCGGATGAGCCTCAAATTCCTGTTCCATGCGGGTTCCTTTGATAATCTGCAGCTGGTGAAACTTAAGCGAGGTGAGTGGCAGCGAATTGATCACTGTCGTACTCTCGAGCATCATCTCACGATCCTCACCCGGAAGTCCCAAAATGAAGTGCGCACAGACGTCAAGTTTGCGCTCTGCGGTCATCCTGACGGCATGAGCTGCCTGTTCAAATGTATGGCCACGATTGATGCGTTTCAGAGTAGCATCATAGCAAGATTCGATACCGTACTCCACCATCACTATGTATTCTTGGGAGAGTTCCACAAGATAATCGAGTTTCTCCTCATCCACACAGTCGGGACGAGTTCCTACCGCTATCCCCACCACATCAGGATGTGAAAGAGCCTCGGTATAGAGCTCCTTGAGACGTTCAAGGGGTGCATATGTATTGGAATATGGCTGAAAATAGGCAATATAACTGCTTGCTGTTCGATATCTGCGACGATGGAACTCCATCCCTTCCTCCATCTGCTGTATAATACTCTTATCGGGAGTACTGTATGAAGGATGGAAAGCATTGTTGTCACAATAGGTGCACCCTCCGACGGAAACAGAGCCGTCTCGGTTGGGGCAGGTAAAGCCCGCATCTATTACAATTTTCTGCAGTCTGCTGCCATATTTGCTCTTATAGTATCCAACAAGAGAGTTGTATCTTTTCTTCATTTTTGCAACCAAACTTGCACAAAGATAAGAAAAAGAGTATTTTTGAGTTTTGAACCAAATATTTTTAAACAGAATGAAACGACTCCTGATTCCGGCTATCGCAGCCTTGATGATGATCCAATCTTGTGGATCCCCAGCAGACTCCTTCAAAGAGCAGTTTGATTCCATTTCCAATGAAATTAAAGAACAGTATGCTCCTGACCGCAGGGATAAGTGTTACGAACCGATACTCAAAGATGTAAATGGACAGAAGGTCCTATACGGCTCCACTACAGAGCAGGAAGCCAAGGATGCACTGCTGGCAGCTCTCTCAGAGAGGGGTCTCAATGTGCTTGACAGCATGATAGTGCTTCCGGATCCAACTTTTGAAGGCAAAACCTGGGGAGTTATATCACACTCGGTAGCCAATGTAAGATATGAGGCAAACTACTCCTCTGAAATGGCCACACAGCTATTAATGGGTACGCCGATACAATTGCTTGAAAAACGCAGTTACTGGTATAGGATCGTCACTCCCGAAGGCTATCACGCCTGGGTTACAGTCGGCAGCGTACAGAAGATGGACGAGCAGGAACTTAACGCCTGGAAGGCATCCGACCGTCTGATCATAACCACTTACTATACTCTCTTCCGAGAAAGGGCAGATCTCACATCACCGGTTGTAAGTGATGGAGTATGGGGCAATATAGTAGAGAAGGCCGGAGAGCAAGGGAGCTATTTCAAGGTAAAGATTCCCAATGGTAAGATTGCATTTATTCCAAAAAAGGATGCAGTCCCCTTTAACAGCTGGATTGCCTCACGTAACGCCACAGCTGAAAACATTATTGCCACAGGCAAGGCTTTCATGGGCTTCCCTTATCTCTGGGCCGGTACCTCCATTAAGGCTATGGACTGTAGCGGTTTTGTCAAAACTATTCTCTTCCTCAACGGAGTGATTACCCGTAGAGATGCCAGTCAGCAGGCAAAAGTTGGTGATGATGTCAATATCGAAGAGTTCCCCGGTGACCTTCAGCCCGGTGACTTGCTCTTCTTCGGCCGTAAAGCCACCGAAGAGAGAAGCGAGAGGATAACTCATGTTGGAATATATCTCGGAGAAGGCAGATTTATACATGCAGCCACCAACGTCCACACCAACTCCCTTATCCCCGATGCGGAAGATTTCTATGATGGTACTCTTGTGCGCGCAAAACGCATTATAAATAAGGCAGACGAAGTCCCTGGCCTGGTGTCAATAGCTAAGCACCCCTGGTATTTTTAATGAATATAACAACGAAAAAGATACAACAATGAGCGACAGAAGACAATTTTTAAAGGCCGCAGGTCTTATGACTGCTGCAGCTGCATTCTGGCACCCGAGAAATCTTTTTGCTGCAAACACAGCAAAAAGGAGCAAGGTTGCCACCAATAAGCTCGATCTCCAGTGGGAGAACTTCATGGGCAAAATGAAATATACTTTCACCATTTCCGGATCATCCCGGACAACAACGCCAATAGTGATCAGCCGCATCACCTGGAACGGATACGCCGGATACGGTGAGGCAGCGATGCCCCCTTACCTGGGCGAGACACAGGCCTCCGTGCATGAATTCCTCAAAAAGGTGGCCGAAACAGTACTGCCCAGGTTTGACAATCCGTTCCGCATCGAAGATATAATGGTGGAAGTGGACAAACTAGCCACCAACAATACCGCGGCCAAAGCTGCCGTGGATATTGCTCTGCATGACCTTGTAGGCAATATTATGGGGCAGCCCTGGTGGAAAATTTGGGGATTTAACCCCGACGACGCTCCCCACACCTGTTACACCATCGGCTATGATGCCAGCGACGATGTGGTAAACGAAAAAATAGAGGAAGCTTCCTGGACAAAAATACTGAAAGTCAAGCTCGGAATGACGGAAAAAGAGGATAAAAGAATGATCAACCTCATTAGGGCCAAGACCGACACCGTTATCTGCATAGATGCAAACCAGGGATGGAAAGACAAACACTACGCACTGGATATGGTCAATTGGCTTGCAGAGAGAAATGTCAATATGATTGAACAACCGATGCCCAAACTATTGATTGAAGAGACCGCCTGGCTAACTGAGCGCAGCCCCCTGCCCATTATCGCAGACGAAGCCTGTCAACGCCTGACCGACATCCCGAAACTAAAGGGTGTATATCACGGCATCAACATCAAGCTGATGAAGTGTACCGGTATGCGCGAAGCACGAGAAATGGTTTCCCTCGCAAACGCTCTCCATATGAAAATCATGGTAGGATGCATGACAGAAACCTCCGTTGCCATTTCGGCGGCAGCCCAGATAGCACCTAAAGTGCAATGGGCAGACCTTGACGGCAATTATCTCATCGCAAATGACTGCTTCGACGGAATGAAACTGGTGGATGGACGCATCACCCTGGAGGATAAACCCGGTCTGGGTCTTACCAAGAAGCCCGGTATCATCTCTTTGTAGAAAAAAATATTAATATTACCTTTGCGGCCAAATTAAAAAGGAATACAGATATGAATTTGAGAGTAATCAAGAAGGACATAGAGTTTCTTATCGGAGATTTTGTTGAAGATTGTCTGCTTTTTGCTATGTTACATCCTGACAAGGATCGTACCAAGGTAGAAGAACTCATAGAGAAGGCCAGCGATCTCGCGGACGGCCTCTTTTACAGAGTCAATCACCCTGATAAGAGCAGCAAAAAGGCAACTAAAGCACATTATAAGGAAATAGGTCATGACCTCATTAAAGGTCTTGACGACCTTTGTGAAGGACTATCGGCTCTTGCAAAATAGGCTTTCTTATTGAAAAGATCTCTGCGGAGCCTGCCGAACAACAACGGGGTTGACATGTCAGCCCCGTTGTTTTATTCTAATCACAAGAATTAATTATGATATCTCAGAAAAGAAAATTTCAGGTTTCACGGATCATTTCCAGAATTGCCACCACTTACGAGCAGAGGACTTTAAACTTTGCTCCGCTTTCCGATCCGAATCATCCTGAACATCATCGTTTGAAACAGCCTCTTTAAGAGGAGCCTCACTCTCCTCCATCTGCTTTTCAATTTTGTCAATTATTGGTTTGAAAAAATTGTGAATCGGATCACAGATACTTTTTTCTTCTTCAGTACGGGGATTGGTGATCCTGCCATTGATGCCTAGAATATCACCCGAATCGAAATTGATGGTAAGGTACCAGTTGCCTGCTCCTTCTGCAGAAGTGGGATCATCATACGTATTATCCACTTTCATTACGGCAACAAACTGTCTCAGCCGCTCCAAATCTTCGGGACCAAAAGTGAAAGAATAACCATCCCTATTGCCCTTGCTGAAGTATATAGTCGGATCCTCCGTTGTTGCATCAACATTATAGCAAACATGATTGAGATTATCGGGCAACCAATGAAACCTGAACCTTGTCATTTTACTCTCATTGACAGGATTCATTATTTCAACATCGTCAAAGCTACGGACATTGTAAGTATCTTGATCTTCCTCCAATGTGCCGGAAGCGCACTTATCTTCTACTGCATCACTGGTACAACCATCATCAACTATATCGTAGTTACATTCAGGTGAAACAATGCTATCTTCTTCGCCCGGCATCTTTTCCCACTTCTCGAAGTACTTTTTCAAAGCTTCAAACGCAGCGGCACCACCACGCGGATATTTCAAAACACCACTGGCACGGACAGTAAATCCATATTCGTATTTGAGATCAAAATACCAAGAATCTGCATCCAAGACCCTGACCGGAGGTTCATACCTCCCTTTGTAGGAGGTCATATTATGCTCATCAATAATTGCCTGAAGTTCGCTGAACACAGTCTCATCGGAAGTTATGATCCTTTTCCGGTCGGGATAATCCTCGTTTATGAGAATTTCAATCCTGCCATCATCCATACGGGAAACCTGGTATGAAAAACCGGAAAACTGTCTCATTCCACCGACAACCCTATAAGAAAAATAGTTCAAAGCGCCCCTATCATCTGCGGCAGTACCAAATAAATTCATCATAACAAGCAATAATATCAGCGATAATCTCTTCATACAGTTTCACCTGACAAAGATAGATAAAAAAAGTATGTAGTATGGAGTGAGTAGTATTATCAGAACTAAAAAACGGCCTCGAGGGCCGTTTTACTATTTCTTTCCTTTGTTGAAATCTTTGCGGAATCCTCCTTTTCGATCGCCGCGCTCGCCACTTCCACCGCTGTGGCTGCCGTGAGGACGGGGACCTGAAGGACGAGGCCTGCGTTTAGGCTCTATATAACCTTCAGGCTTCTCCAAAAGGGCCTTGCGTGAAAGACGCAGTTTATTGGTCTTGGGATCGATCTCGATAAGTTTGACCTCAACCTCGTCACCTAATTGGAAGAGATCCTCCACCTTTTCTGTCTTACCCCAGTCCATCTCTGAAATATGGAGCAGACCATCTTTACCGGGGAGAATTTCCACAAATGCACCGAAATCTACTATAGATACCACTGTGCCTTTATAGACTTGACCAACTTCGGGTACCGTGACAATAGCTTTGATACGTGCCAGTGCAGCATCCATCTTCTCCTTGTCAACTCCGAAAATGTCAACCATGCCGATAGGTTCACCCTTATCGTCCTTGGCCTCAGTAATGGTGATACTGGTATCGGTTTGCTTCTGAATATCCTGAATAACCTCTCCACCCTTACCGATAATTGCACCTATAAATTCACCTGGAACCACAATCTGAATAATGCGTGGTACGTGAGGTTTGTACTCTGCACGGGGCTCGGAGATAGTTTTGAGCATTTCATTCAAAATATGAGCACGACCTTGACGTGCCTGCTCTAGTGCCTTTTCCAGCACCTCATATGAGAGACCATCTACCTTGATGTCCATTTGGGTGGCTGTAATACCGTCTTTGGTTCCGGCTACCTTGAAATCCATATCTCCCAGATGGTCCTCGTCTCCGAGAATATCCGAAAGAATAGCATATTTACCGGATTCAGCGTCTGAGATCAGACCCATGGCAATACCTGACACAGGCTTGGAAATTTTCACACCGCAATCCATAAGAGCGAGAGAACCCGCACAAACGGTAGCCATCGAAGAGGAGCCGTTGGATTCGAGGATATCGGATACTATGCGCACTGCATAGGGATTATCCTCTCCTACCGGTACAACCTCTTTGAGTGCCCTGAATGCGAGATTGCCGTGGCCCACCTCTCTGCGGCTAACACCGCGGGATGCTTTTGCTTCACCGGTAGAGAAAGGAGGGAAATTGTAGTGAAGCACAAACTGGTCGGTGCCCCGGGTAAGTACCTCGTCTCTCTCCTTCATATCATCCTTAGTACCAAGAGTAACCGTCGTAAGCGACTGGGTCTCACCTCTGGTAAAAATGGCTGAGCCATGAGCACCGGGGAGATAATCCACTTCGCACCATATGGGGCGAACATCAGTGGTCTTACGGCCGTCGAGACGGATACCTTCGTCGAGGATCATACGGCGCATTGCCTTCTTCTCGATTGCGTTGAAATACCTTGCTACCATGATTGCCTTCTCTTCTCTCTCCTCTTCGGGAAGGGTCTCGAGAAATTCCTGGTGAAGAGCTTCAAATTGGTCGGTACGAGTATGTTTGTCGCTACCGCTCTTGGCGATTGTGTAACACCTGTCGTAACAATATTCCCATGCAGCCTTTTCAACTGCTTCGTCATCGGTCTCGTGGCAATATTCGCGTTTGATCTCTTTACCCACCTCTTTCTCCAGTTCCTTCTGCACTAAGCAGTGCTTTTTAATCTCTGTATGGGCAAATTTTATAGCTTCAAGCATATCTGCCTCGCTAACCTCTTTCATTTCACCTTCCACCATCATTATGTTTTCATAAGTGGCGGCTACCATTATGTCCATATCAGCATTATTTAGCTGTTCGAACGTAGGGTTAATGCAGAATTGGCCATCTATACGTGCAACACGCACTTCTGAGATGGGGCCATCGAAGGGTATGTCACTTACTGCGAGGGCGGCTGAAGCCGCAAGTCCTGCAAGTGCGTCGGGCATATCAACTCCGTCAGCCGAGATAAGGTTAACTGTCACATAAACCTCTGCATGGAATTTTTCCGGGAATAGAGGACGAAGTGCCCTGTCGATAAGACGTGCTACAAGAATCTCATAATCTGAGGGTCTGCCCTCTCTTTTCATAAAACCACCCGGATAACGGCCCGCTGCGGCATATTTTTCTTTATATTCAACTTGAAGAGGCATAAAATCAACATCTTCTTTGGCCTCTTTTGCACATGTAACGGCAGCCAATAACATGGTCTTGCCCATTTTTACTACTACTGAGCCGTCGGCCTGCTTGGCCAGTTTACCCGTCTCAATCTCTATTGTCCTTCCATCGGACAACTGGATGGTTTTTTTAATAACATTCATTATTTCCGCTAAAATTATATTGTTTCCGCTTTATAAATTGTTTTTTTAATAAAAAAAGAGACCGCTTTAAAAACACGGCGGTCTCCATTTTTTTCCTTTTTGTATTATCTGCGAAGGTTGAGGGCCTTCAAAATTTCACGGTATCTCTCAATGTCGGTCTCCTTGAGGTAATCGAGTAACTGACGTCTCTTACCTACCAGTCTGAGGAGTGAACGTTGGGTGTTATGATCCTTGCGGTTCCTCTTCAGGTGTTCGGTAAGGTGAGCGATACGGTAGGAAAACAAAGCAACTTGACTCTCAGGTGAGCCGGTGTCAACGTTAGACTTCCCGTATTTTCTGAAGATCTCTTGCTTTTTGTCGGCTGATAAATAATCTGACATAAATGCAAAAAATTAATTGTTTAAAAAAAGTTTTCTCGTTTTTCGAGTCCGCAAAGGTAACTAATATTTTTTAGTTTGCAAAAAATTGCCTTATCTTTGCAACCTATTATTCGGGAAGTGGCGCAGTTGGCTAGCGCGCTGCGTTCGGGACGCAGAGGTCGGGTGTTCGAGTCACCTCTTCCCGACTTGAAGAACAAGTGGCACCCAATCGGACGCCACTTGTTCTGTAACGGGGTGCGAGTTACGGGGTACGAAGATAGTGTGTAGTATGGAGTATGTAATTCCGAGTAAGTCTTTAGTTCTGAGTGTGTAGTTATGATTGGTGCGGGAAGTCCTAACAATTATTTCTTTGGTTTTTCTTTTTCCGATCTCGCAACAAAGACCCTTCCGAATGCATCTTCGATGCGGATCTCAAATTTTGATGGGTTGGCTGCGCCTTCTTTTGGCACTAATTTGAGACAATAACTCTCTATTCCACCCGGGACGTAGTAGCCGAGCATAATGTCACCATAACCTATCTCTGATACCGGCATTTTAATCTCCCTTCGATCTCTACAGCTGTAAGTGATATTAAACAGATCATTTAATGGCTCTCCTGCAGGATGATTTTCATCATAATCCTCCAATGCAATAATATCTATTTTCGTTATTCTCCAATCTATTGCCTCATAATCAATCCACCAATGTGTTACATGGCGACGTCCTTTGATAAGCAAACTGGTGTCGGCCGCAATATAAAACTGTCTGCTCTCAAAATCAAATATCTAATCCTCAGTAACATATGGAATTATTTTAATAAATGGGCGCTGATCGACATTAAGCCTTAGGCTATCTACTTTATAGATATGTTTTATTTCCTCTTCAAAATCCTCATACCAACAACTTGATAGGCTAAATACGCATAGTGTCGCTAAAACTATAAACTTGATTTTTCTCATGATTTTGATGTTAAGTGATTGATATATCTCCTACAGAGAGAGATAATTCTATATTCCAAAAAAATCAGTGCCTTTGTACAAGAAAAATGAACCCCGAGAGTTTTTTATCTAACTTTCGGGGCTCATGTCACTCTCGGAGCTCATCAATTATTGTGTATCCAGATAACTAAGCGACTACTCTTTTGCTTTAACAACCGGCGCATCAAATACCTGATTGAAAGCCTTGTCGATAACCTTTACAAGATAGTCATTGTGAGCACTCTCAAGAGGGTCACTACTGTTTTTGACGGAAAGTTTATACCTGAGATTATTCAACTGGTAGTACGCCATAGAGTTGATATCTGTGTGATCTTTTGTGGTATCTGTTGCCCTAATGGCTGTTTCTCCCGTTAAGAGGCCACATAATGCATTTACATAGGCCTTCTGTCCTATGCGCTTGTACGATCTGGCAGCCGCATCTCTAGGCATAGCACTATCCCACATATATTTATTGAGATCTGCGAAGAGGTCTGTCATAGTATATGCCTTGTTGCCATACTGCAACTCGGCCTCATAGAGGTTGAGCATTACCCTTTTACTTAGCAGGTCTCCAAAAACAGCCTTATAGGCATTGTCGACAATAATTTCAGGCTTCGTAACAACCTTGTTGATGATATCATTCGGTACAAGCCATTCCTGAGAAGTGAAGACATGTTTGTTTAGGAATGCCATCGCCTCTTTTTGTTTTGATTTCTCCACAGGAGTATAGACATTGCCCTCCATCTCCACGCGTTTAGGTGTCTCATATACCCCACCAACCCACTTAGCAACATGCCTTATGTAACGACGGTATTGTGTAAAAACCTGATTGTGCATGTTGCGGAGCGCTTCATAACCCTTGTTTGGTTCGGAAGTCCATTCAATGAGGTTGTCCATTATATACTTCAGATTACGGATACCGAGTTCGTTAGTCTCCATCTGATTGTTGCCCAGATCCTCGCTTTGATAGCGGGGGTCATTGGGACTCGATTCGGTGCCGAAGAAGTAGATGGGATCAGCTGTTTTTTCCATGATCCATTTATTGATCATAGGAAGCTCTTTCTTAGGATCATCATATTCGTAAAATCTTCTATAACCCCATTCGATAGCCCAATTGTCATAGGTGCTTATGCGGGGGAAGAGTAGTTCGCGAGGAATGTTATCTCCCGGCTGAACCACGAAGTTGAAACGTGAATAGTCCATTATAGAGGTAGTATGGCCGTACTTCTTGAGGTACTCGGGGTCACGAAGCTGTTTTGTGGTGGCAACAGCAGAGCCAAAGAAGTTGTGGCGCAATCCAAGGGTGTGCCCCACCTCATGTGAGGAGACAAATCTGATGAGCTGTCCCATCAGTTCGTCATCGAAGTTCATTGTGCGCGCACCCTCATCCACCGGTGAGCACTGTATAAAGTACCAATCGTGCAAAAGCGACATCACATTGTGGTACCAGTTGATGTGGCTCTCTATTATCTCGCCTGAGCGGGGGTCATTGACATGAGGTCCACTGGCATTGGCTATATCGGAGGGTTTATAAACAATCGCAGAGTATCTCGCATCCTCGAGAGACCAGGTAGAGTCCTGTTCGGAAGTCGGGGCCATCTCCGCGCGAATTGCATTCTTGAAGCCTGCATTTCGGAAAACCGGTTCCCAGTCATTTACACCCTGTATAAGGTAGGGAACCCATTTGGCAGGAGTCGAAGGGTCTATATAATAGACAATAGGCTTTGCTGGCTCTACAAGCTCGCCTCTTTTGTACTTCTCAAGATCTTCCGGTCGGGGTTCGAGCCTCCAGCGGGTAATCAGCTGCACTTTCTCTACACCGTGGGGATTCTTGTCAAAGTCCGTATAGGATGTGGTAAAATATCCCACCCTCTCGTCATAGTAACGGGGAGTCATCGGCACCTCGGGCAGCAGCACGAAGGAGCAGTTTAACTCGTAGGTAGCATTACCACCGGTAGTCCTTGCAAAGGTCTTCACCACTGTCACCTCAGTATTTATAGGATAAGTCCTGATACTGCTGATGTAGGATTTATCTTTGTCCTGGGCGCCTAGCTTGAAAGAAGTTTTGGTGCTCTTGGAAAAAAAGAGCACTTCCGAATCTGCATTGAAGAAATCGGTTACATCGATTATTGAGAGACTCTTATCCTCATTCCAGGCCTTTATAGGGAATGAACCTATAATTGCAGTGAGGTTGGACTTTAAGATATTTTCGCTCATAATGGAATCTTGCGAGCGTTCCCTTACCGATACATTTCTGAAAAAAATCTTATTGTCGGGACCTTTTTCAAATTTGTATAGACCGCTGCTTATCTGATCGCCGGCATAGCCGCTGAAACTACCCCGAATGTCTGCTGCGGATTGAGAGACTCTGGAGACCATCAGGATATCCCTGCCAATGAGAGAATCCGGAATTGTGAGATAATACTTGCCATCCTGCTTGTAAACGGTGGTCATACCCTCCATCTTCGAAGCCTCTTTTGTAATGAACTTCTCGATTGAAACAGGGCCTTGAGGGCTCTTTTTGGTTGAATCGCTCTTTGATTCAGCCCTTACTACAGGTATTCTGGAATCATTAGATGGCCTGTTGCGCTGAGCTGAGGAGGTTGCGGGGCTGCAAAGTAAAGCTCCCGCCATAATGATTGTCAATAATATTTTCATAATATCTATTTTGTTAAAAATCAAAACATTTTTGAAACCACATCCCAAAGCACCACTCCTATCGAAACCGAAACATTCAGCGAATGCTTGGTACCGTATTGAGGAATCTCCAAACAAATATCACTCATATTCACAACCTCCTGTTGTACTCCGCGCACTTCATTGCCAAAAATAAAAGCGTACCTGGCTCCCTCTTCAGGGCGGAAATCCTGTAAAAGAGTAGAGTGCTCGGTCTGCTCTACACTCACTATCACGTACCCCTCCTCCCTGAGACAACGTACCGCTTCTGAAGTGCTTTCAAAATACTCCCAATCCATACTGAACTCAGCACCGAGAGCCGATTTGTGTATCTCGGCAGTGGGGGGCACCGCACAAATGCCACATAGCAGAAGTTTCTCCACAAGGAATGCATCACAACTACGAAATGCGGAACCGATATTATGTTGACTGCGGATATTGTCCAGCACTACGGTCACAGGCATCTTTTTCCTCAATTTGAATTCTTCAGGAGTAACACGGTTGAGCTCACTGTTCAAAAGTTTTCGGAACATAGTTGGAAAAAGCCGTAAAAAAGTTATCTTTGTAATCCGATTCTGCCCTAAGCAGAAACACAAAAGTACGAAAATAATTACACAAAAAATATCACAATGAAACAAGACGTTCAAATATCCGCATTACTAAGGAAAGAAGAGGAGCGACAGACTCAAGGTATTGAGCTGATAGCATCCGAAAACTTTGTGAGCAATCAGGTGCTGGCAGCACTGGGTTCAGTTTGCACCAACAAATACGCTGAAGGCTATCCCGGAGCAAGATACTATGGTGGTTGCGAGGTAATAGACCAGATCGAACAACTCGCAATCGACCGTCTATGTCAGCTCTTCGATGCTGAATATGCCAATGTGCAGCCACACTCAGGAGCGCAGGCAAATATGGCTGTCTTCATGGTTTGCCTGAAGCCCGGTGACACTTTTATGGGCCTTGACCTGGATCATGGCGGACACCTCACACACGGTTCTCCCGTCAATATGTCCGGCATTCTCTATAATGCAATCGGCTACCAGCTCAACCGCGAGACCGGTATGGTGGATTATGACCAAATGGAGCGCAAAGCTCTAAAATACCGCCCCAAACTCCTAGTCGGAGGTGCCTCCGCTTACTCGAGGGAGTGGGACTGGGAGAGAATGCGTGCAATTGCTGACAAGATAGGCGCCCTCTTTATGGTGGATATGGCACATCCGGCCGGACTGATTGCTGCAGGATTGATGAATAACCCTGTAAAACATGCCCATATTGTTACCTCCACTACTCACAAGACCCTCAGAGGTCCACGTGGAGGCATAATCCTCATAGGTAAAGACTTTGATAACCCATGGGGAATTAAAACACGCAAAGGAGTGATCAGGAAAATGTCCTCTTTGATCAATTCAAGCGTATTCCCCGGCATTCAGGGCGGTCCACTCGAGCACTGTATTGCAGCCAAGGCAGTTTCCTTCTATGAGGCCCTCCAGCCTGAGTTCAAAACATATCAGGAGCAGGTACGCAAAAATGCTTCAGCTATGGCCAAAGCATTTATCGAGAAGGGTTATCATGTGGTATCAGGTGGTACAGACAACCACCTCATGCTTATCGACTTCCGCTCTAAGTTCCCTGATTTGACCGGTAGGGTAGCTGAGACTGTACTCGGAAAGGCAGATATTACCGTTAACAAAAATATGGTACCCTTTGACAGTCGCTCCGCATTTCAGACCTCCGGTATGAGGGTAGGTACTCCCGCTATCACCTCACGCGGTTTGGTTGAAAAGGATATGGCCGGCATCGTTGACTTAATTGACAAGGTACTCAGCAATATCGATGACGATAATGTAATCGCACAGGTAAAAGAGCAGGTAAGAATGAAGATGAGCGGATTGCCGCTTAATAGGTGGTAAATTGAAGCCCTTTGGGCTTTAAAAAACCGCTGAGAGTTAGCTTTTAGCGGTTTTTTTGTTGCAAGGTGCAGGTTTCGGGGTGCAGAATAGTTTTGAGTATTTTAGAGGGAAGAGGATAGTATTATTATGCGGCAGCAAACATTATGTTGGTGCTGCATATTTTTTTTAGAAAATCCGGTGTTTGTTCAAATTGTGAGAATTTGGGCAAAATCATGGAAATAAATTTTAGGGAGTGCGTTAAATTGACATAAACCCCATAAGTAAAACAAAAACTCTTTTAATTTGTACAGCCAAAAGTTAAGTGTAACTTCACGACAGAAATCTAAGTGTAAAATCACATTATTACAAAGCAAACACATCCACGTAGGTTTTGATGTCACGAGGGCGTCTCAAAAAATCGACTGCCTCGCCTTGAAGCATTGTACGGCGGTTGTCATTCTCGGCCCAGTCAGTGGTGTGTGAGGCATATTGAGTAACTCTGTTGAATAGCTCCCAAACTTTCATGCTTGCTAACGCTTCCCTCGGCTTGAATCCGTGAAGACCATAGCCGGAATTTAAATAGAAATTCAACTCCTCATCATAAGGAGCAATCTTTTTCGACGACTCCTCCCCCACAGCAAATCGTTCCAGCATTTTCGAAACTGAATGAAGTTCGCTTAAGGAGGCTCTGGTATTCATAGCTGTCCGAGCCATATCGGCAAATTTGCTGTATGACCTACTAAGCATTTGATTGTCTTGCGGAATACTCAAGATTCCACGAAGTGATTTGTCGTCCAAAGCTGTAATCTTTGCTCTGGGGATGGAGATTTTTTCAATCATCCCATTGGCACATACAAGACGTTCATAATATCGGCTCAATTGAATCTGTCCGAGATTCCACTTTAGAATATATGAGTTTATAAGCGTCTCTTCTCCCGGCGCAAAAGCTCTGATATCAGGAGTATTGCTTCCCATATGTAAGATTATTCCGGCAGATGCATTGCCACCCACCTCATAAGCAGTCGGAGTGAGGTTGTTGTGATCCATGAAGATCTCAGCAAGGTCAAAAAAACTCTCTGAAGTAATGAGTTCCTCTTCTACAGGAATAACGTTAACAATGGTCTTGCTCTCAGGATGTGCCACAAGAGCCACTTTGGTCGGATTTGCGATTGAACTGGCAGCAGCGAGATAGTTGCGAAAATCACGCACACCCTCCTCGCCGGTTGCTTTAGCGATGAAAGTCTGCTGATCTTTGGAGAATCCGGTGTATTTGTCTAAAGCTTCTGCTACGAAGTCTGTAGCAAGAACATTCGTACCTTGAACGGAAAAAACATTTCGTCCTAAATATTCTGTTTCGGAAAGGTCATCAGCGCGGCCAATATACTTGATGGTAGCACGATTGACCACCTTATATGGAAGCTGGTTATCAGTAATCCGCCTACCAAGGGCTAAAAATTCTTGTTGTGTCATGGCTTTTTGATTTTTATGTTTTCAAATAGGATATCGAATTTGTCGGCATAGTTGCGCATACTTTTACCGGCCTCAGACTGGAGTTGTCGGATCTGACGGTCCTGACTAAAACGATCTTCATTGTAAAAGACATCACCGGTCACGCTCAAATCATAGTAGAGACGCACACCCACATCTCCACGGCGATGCTTTGAGAATAGGGCATAGCGCTCGGAATAGATGTTTTTAGGGTTCTCAAGGCGGAGCTCCATCATTGCAGTTATAGAGTGCTTAAGGCGGTTTGAGCCAATGAATGCGCCGGTCTTTGTAACCTGCTGAATGGTGAGGAATGTTGTGTTTACTTGGGCATTGTTGTCGGCTTTATTCTGCTGCTTGATGAGAGAAAGCAGCATACTCTCAGCTTTTTTCTGGGTAATGCTTTCTTCTTCCTTAATGATCCCTTGCAGTTCGTAAAATGAATCTATTGCCACGACATCCCAACCTTGCTGAAGAATCTCCGTCAGCGTCTGTAAATTATGAGAATCGACGTTGTCGTCAAAATTTGATTCCACGAAAAGGATATCAATATCCTGAAACTTCGGAAAACGTTGTACATAGATGGCGAGATCAATCTCGTTCATCTCGGCACTAACGAAAAGAACCTTTACCCCCGGATGCTGCTTCCTTATATTTGACAAAAGATCCAGAATGATAGTCGTCTTACCTACTCCGGGGTCACCGATAACCATATAATTTACGCCTTTCGGCAGCCCCTTGTAGCTGCACAGCAATTCATCCAGCACAGTGCCTGTCATATAGTTCTCAAAGAGGGCCGGATCAAACCGTATCTCCCTCATTCGAACAATTTTGTCAGAAACATTTCCCATGATACTCACCTTTTAATATTGCAAGTATCGGCCATCAAACTGCAATTTCTAGGCAGGAGCAGAAAAAAATCGTCAAAATATTTTCACTGCCACTTTTTAGCAGTAAAAGCCATTTTCTTTGCAGTAGTGGAAAATAGAACTAACTTTGTTAGGAAAGCATTAAAATGATACAAGGTGATAATTTTAAAAAACAGGTAATGGATCAAATAAAGAATTTACTTAGTCAAGTATCGATTATCAGCAAGAAAAATGCTGAAATATTAGATGCAACAGGAGGCAGATTTAATATGTTCCGAATTTGTGGTGTAGATCATTACGAAAATACACATTCAGCAATTCTCGCCGAATTCTTGAATCCAAATGGGACACACGGCTTGAAATCAAAATTTTTCGAGTGTTTTATTGAAACAGTAGGCGAACAATTTACCATTGAGGACTTCAACTGTAAAAATGCGAGAGTTCATACAGAATTTGCAATACCCGGAGGTCGGATTGATATTATAATAGAAGATAAACAAAGGGAAAGGGCTATCATTATTGAAAACAAAATCTTTGCAGGCGACCAATGGAAACAACTAAAAAAATATGACGAATACGCAAATAAAACATACAAAAATGAAAATTATCTAATATTATATCTGACACTGGATGGTCGTGAACCTTCCAAGCAAAGTGGCGAGGGAGTATCTTGTTTGACAATTTCATATACAGAAACCATTATTAATTGGCTTGAAAAATGTGTTGCAATTGCTTCGCGTTTTCCAATGGTTCGAGAAACCATTATTCAATATAGTAATCACCTTAAACAATTAACAAATCAAGATATGGACAACAAAAATAAAGAGGAGATAACGGATCTTTTATCAAAAGTAGAGAATCTGAGAGCGGCAAAAGTAATTTGTCAAAATTATTCAAAAACTTTTGATGCTATCATAGAAAAACACTTTAATCCTAAGATGGAAGAATTTGCAAAAGCAAACGGATTGGAGTATCACTATAACCGCTGCGATGAGCAATATGTGAGTTTTATTATTAAAAATCCTAAATTGGAAGATAAATGTTGTATTTTTTTTACGTTTGAAAAGGGTCACTTTCACTATGGATTATTCAATTATCCAAGAAAGTATAAGCTTTCTAAAGATAATAGAGAGACAATTCACAAAAAGTTGGAAGAAAAAGGAATTCAATCCCGTAAGCAAAGTGACTGGTGGCCTTTCTACGCTTATATAGACAACCTGAATATCGATATCTGGGAAAGTGATATTATTACAAGTGACAAATTTCTAAAAGCTTGTATCGAAAAAATAAAAATCATCTTAGATATTATGAAAGATATAAAATTGTAAAAAGAATGAGCTAACACTAATGCTCTACTATTTAGATATTGGTCCTCGATTGACTTGTTACAGGAGTAGCACAACACCCTTTGATGGCACAAAGTCAAAGGGTGTTGCTGTATTTAAAGGCTACTGGTCGTAAACAACAACTACTTTTCTTGATACGACAAAAAGAGTAATTCAGAGAATCCGTTTACAACGCCGGTGAATGTTTGCCTTTGTTGGTACCGTCTGGGTGGTGGACGCAATAGCCTGATGTCAGGGAACGCAGATTGTTGTTTGGTTATAAGTCAACATATTAGACCTGAGAGTTCCATTTCGGGCAAACCATACCGTTTTCATTAAAAAGTTTCTTTAATAGAACTTCGTTAATCTTGATATTTTTTGTTTCTTTTTTGTAAGAATATAACTTGATGTCTTCAGTCTTCTTTGACTCAAGAATTGATTTGAATCGCTCCAGAGTGATCCAAGCATATCTCCTATCGTACGGTGAAATAGTTTTCCTATATACTGAAACGCGGCCAACGCCTTCCTCGTAGTAAACAAGCGGTTCAACGAGCAGATATGATACGAGGGTGCTGCCATTCTCAATTAATTCTTTCGCGCAGAACAAATCAATGTCTCCTAATCTATCATCCTATGAATCAACTACTATAGGATTATCGTGTTTTTCAAATTCATATCTGATTTCTTTTTCCAGTTTACCATTTCCATCTGCCTCAAAGACTACCCACCCTTTCGCAAGAAACACTCCTATATATCCAGGGCCTCCGGTTTTATAAAGAAATACCACATCATTGTTGCGACACCTTTTGATAAGGTTTGTCCTCCAAACTTCTCAATATTCACAAAGACCAAGTGCATTTACTCCTTTAGCAAAAATATTCTTCTGCCATTCATGGTCATCGCTAAACATGTTAAAGTGGAAACTGTTACTATTAAGACGCTGATCAAACTTCACCTCGCTAACAGATGGCGACAATTCTGGTTCCTGTTCTTGTTCTGTTTCTTCAGGTAGAAGTGGATTAAACCTATTCCATAGGGTTTTAATTTTTGCTTTAATGTCTGTTTTGCTATCATCCTGTTCTGCACCCATTACACTAGAACGCAGTACTGTGGTTATATTCTCAAAAACCCCTACGTAGTCCTGATCAGATAAGTCAAGCTTTAGCTTTCCCAATTCTGAGGAGATGGCATCTATCTGTGTATTATCAAGGTAGAAAATCAGTTTATTGAAGATTTCTGATCTCAATGCTATGATTTCTTCCGGTTCGACCTTGTTGTCATTCATTACCGCCCACATCTTGGAAATGAAATCAGCATAAACGGAGATTTTATTCTCATAGACCTTGATGTTCTTCTCACGTGCCTCTTCGTTATTTGACTGACCTGTAAGAAGTTGGTTGGTAACAACTGCTGTAAAAACCACAGATAACACTACGGCGATTGTTTGAAAAAGCATATCCTGTGCAGAGAATATCTTAGGCAGGATGGCGAATAGTCCTACAATGACAATAACAATCGCCAGATATATAAGTATCCTGACAGTGTTCAGAGATGACCTTTTAAATTTCTTATTCATAAGTTAATAATTTGATTTCCTTGATTATGTCTTTCAAAGGTAGCCAATTATTTCCGTTTAACATTTCAAACTTCCCCAACTAGAATCACTTAGGCTCAGTATCCACATTCTTTTCAAGCTGATACCGCAAATATATCTATCACGACTGCTAAAGTCAGGCAGTATTTATAATATGACAATACATTATTCATGTGCTCAGGGCAATTTTGACAATTTTTGACATTTTCTTTGCAAAATGTAATATATTTATTACATTTGCACATGAGAACAATCATAAGAAGTATAGAATTTGATGAGTTTTACAACTCGCTACCTGTAAATGTTCAAAACAAGGTACAATATACTTTGAATATCATTGCAGAAGTCAAATTTGTACACACTAAGTTGGTAAAGAAGCTTGTGGATACAGATTTTTACGAGTTACGTATATCTGTAGGTAATGAATATAGAGTTGTCCTATTTACCATCGACCATGAAAGTTTTGTGGAAGCCCAACAGATACTTCTTTTAAATGGGTTTATGAAAAAGTCCGCTAAGGATTATAAGAAAGAGATTAAAAAAGCACAACAAATATTAAACAGTTTACAGTAATGAGACCAAAGATTGACACAGACAAACTCAAACATCTTCCTACCGCCGAGGAGATGTTTAAGAATGAGTACGGAGCGAAAGGCACTACTTCGCGTGATGAGTTCGATGCGAAGTCTCGTGCTTGGTACTATGCTGAGGTGCTGAAAAATGCCCGCAAATCGGCCGGAATTACCCAACAGCAACTTGCCGACAAGATTGGTAAGAAGCGTGAGTATATTGCTATGCTCGAAAAAGGCGAAACTGATATGCAGCTCTCTACATTCATTATGATTGCAGATGCTGTCGGCTTAAAGTTCGCTTTGACCTATTGATAAGTGTAAATTGGCTTTTAGCTTTTAGCCGTTAGTTATTAGCTCGTGACGTTTTATAATTAGCACAACACCCTTTGACCGACAAAATCAAAGGGTGTTGTTATATTCCGGAGTTAATTTTCTTAACTGAGGTCCCATTACATACTAAAGGTTGCTATTGAAGCAAAATAATCAAACGCCTCGCGTGCCTCATTTATTTCTTTTTCAGATGCAGGCACAACCTCTTGTGCAGCTTGTTCAAAACGAGTTGCATCTTCGCCGGTAAGGAGCGGGGTTTCTTTAATTGGTTTTGCCATAATCTTGTTCTTTATATCAATTTCTCCACAAAGGTATGAAACAAATACTAATGAGATGTGCAGAAAAGACAATTTTGAATTCCAAATTCAAAAAATAATCAAAATTTCTGAGAACTGCCACTTTTTGGCAGCGTGATTTATTTTCTTTGCAGTAGTTCAAAAAATCCTTGCAGTAACAGAAATAAAAAAGGAGCATAGTTATGGAAAAGAAAAAATCTACAAGAGAAATTCTCGCGAGTATGCTTGAGTGTGAAAATTTGATTGATGATTTGGGACTTGAGTTGAAAAAGAAAAGTCTGTTGGAGTGTTTTGAGGAGGTAATTGAGAGGGCGCGAAAGAATAGGGAGTTTGGTCGGGAGTATGATGAGTACTTCTGTCTTAACGATAAACTAATTGCTGCTAAACGCTTCGAGTTGGAGACGATTGCACAGGAGTATGGGATTAGTGAGTGGCAGGCGGCTTTGTTTGCTATTGTGATTGAGCTATGTAAGGGAGATGATGTGAATCAGAGGAGACTTGCCGAACAGCTCAAAACAAGTTTCATCTCATTTCTCTCATTAGAGAAGGATCTGCTTGAGCTTGAGAAGCTGCGTTTAATTAAAAGAAACAAGTGGGGTATGATTAGAGTTTCGAGAGAGGTTTTAGAGATGTTGCGCGAAAATAAGCCTTTCCGAAAAGGCTCCTCAACAGGATTGACAACAAACACGATTCTTTCTAGAATGGATCGTTTATTCAGCGATATTACAATAGATGAGGGTAATGTCAAGTTGGCATTGGAAGAAGTGGACGACATGCTCCTCTCCAACCCTAATACTTCTATTGCTAAGGCAGCCGATTCATTTTTTGTTTTAAAAGCCGGAGACACAATCAATGATTTAATGGATGATGAGAGTGATTATGACTATTCCGAGTCTATGAGTAAAATTGAGCGTATGCTTTTCTATGCTTTGATACATCGCTACAATCGATACGATGACGATGACTGCGGATGGTGGGATTTTAGAAGTTTTTTCTCCGATGATGACTTTGATTACCTACAAGGAGAATATAAAAACAGGAGTCTGGATCTCCAGAAAATGGGGGTTATTGAGTATGTAAATATTGATGGGATGGCTGCAAAAGATCGTTTTCATCTGACGGACGAAGTCAAGGAAATGATTCTGGCTGATGTGGGTGGGTTGCGTGATAGAACCCCGATGGCAGGTTTGATAGAATATGGGACAATTGACGCAAAAGCATTGTTTTATGATGATGCGGTCAAAAGACAGGTTTCGTCACTTGAGAGCATTTTGTCGGCGGAAAGATTTCCTGAGATAAGAGAAATGATGAAATTAAAAGGTATGCGAACAGGTTTTAATTGCCTATTCTATGGAGCGCCCGGTACGGGAAAAACGGAGACCGTGTATCAGCTTGCCAAACGCACCGGTCGGGATCTGATAACTGCCGATGTCACTAAGATCAAGAGTTATTGGGTGGGAGAAAGCGAGAAAAATATAAAAGAGCTCTTCAACAAATATAGAAGGTGCGTTAAAGAATCAAAAGTTACACCTATTTTGCTCTTTAATGAAGCCGATGCGATATTCGGCATTAGGATGGAAGGTGCAGATCGGGCCGTTGAAAAGATGGAAAACTCTATCCAGAACATCATTCTGCAGGAGATGGAAAATCTCGATGGAATTCTCATAGCCACCACCAACATGACGCAGAACCTGGACAAGGCTTTCGAGAGGCGTTTCCTCTATAAAATTAAATTCGATATGCCTTCGGTTGAGGTGAAGTCGAGAATATGGCACTCGATGGTTCCAGATCTCGATGAAGAGCAGACGCGCAAACTCGCCTCAATGTTCAATTTTTCCGGAGGCCAGATTGAAAATGTCAGCCGCAAAAAGATGGTACAATCAATTATCACCGGCACCGAGCCTTCCTATGAGGAGATGGTGGAATTATGCAGAGAGGAGATGATAGGCAACAACAGGCAAACCGGAAATAAAATAGGATTTTGATAAATTTACTGCCAAAAATAAGCAGACAGCCACTTTTTGGCAGTTTAATTCATTACCTTTGTCATTGAAAACAAAACCATAAGTTATGGCAATAAATTATTTCAACCGCTACATTTGGCTCATAGATGTAATTAACCGCCATGGGCACATCTCCAGAAAGGATATAAGCGACCTCTGGACACGCAGCACACTAAATGAAATCGGGGAGAGTTATCTTCCGGAAAGGACATTCCACAACCATATTGAGGCAATTTCCAATACATTCGGTATCGAGATCAAGTGCGACAGGAGCCTTGGATATTATATCGCAAACAGCGGTGATATAGAGGGTGATGGAATTAAGAAGTGGCTTTTACAGTCGCTTTCGCTAAATAATCTTCTAAACGAAAGCACCAATATGCGGGACAGCATTATCTTCGAGGAGGTGCCTTCGAACGAACAATATCTCTCCCCTATCATAGAGGCTATCCGCGACAGAAAGGCGATTGAAATAACACATCAGGGATTCACCAAGGATTATTCCACTACTTTTGAAGCAGAACCATACTGTCTGCGACAATTCAAGCAACGCTGGTATATGGTGGCCAAGACTGCAGCGAGCGACAAGCCGAGGATCTATGGTCTCGACCGTATCAAGGAACTCCGCCGTACCGGCCGCTCCTATAAGATTCCAAAGAAATTCACGGCGAAAAGCTATTTCAAGGATCTTTACGGTGCCTGCATTGAGGACAGCAAGTATGCCGAAGAGGTTGAAATCAAGGTCTATAAACCACAGGTCCATTACTTCAACTCCCTCAAGCTTCACGAGTCGCAGACTCCAATTGAGGAGACCTTGGATTATACTATATTCAGATATCACATAGTGCCCACTTACGACTTCACGCAGGAACTACTTTCCAAATCAGACTCAATCGAGGTCCTGAAGCCTCAATGGTACCGCAATGAAATCAAGAATACCATTAAGAAAATGTTGAAGAGGTACAAAGATTAATTATGAAAGATTTTGCAGCAATAGATTTTGAAACGGCCAATGAGTGCCGAAGCAGTGTCTGCTCAGTCGGAGTGGTGGTAGTTCGTGGTGGTGAAATAGTGGAGAGGTTCTATAGCCTTATCCGTCCGGAGCCGGAATACCATAAATGGTTCTGTCAGCAAGTGCATGGTCTTTCCGAAGAGGAGACCTATAATGCGCCGGTATTCCCTCGTGTGTGGAAAAAAATTGAGCCTATGATTGAGGGTCTGCCACTTGTGGCACATAACTCTCCTTTCGATGAGGGATGTCTGAAAGAAGTCTTTAGGGTTTATCAGATGGATTATCCGGACTATGTGTTTCACGACACTTGTGCTGCTGCGCGTAAACATTTCGAAGACACCATTGCTAATCATAAGTTGCATACGGTTGCCGCTGCCTGCGGACACAACCTTGAAAACCATCACCATGCCCTGGCTGATGCCGAAGCCTGTGCACACATTGCCATGAAGATTTTATAAATGATTTTAGAGTTTGAGATTTTATCGTTGAAGTTTGTTTTCGCCGCCGGCCGTGAGGTCCGCGGCGAATTTGTTGTACTCACAACTAAACACAAAAAGAGCCCGTTTAAGGACTCTTTTTGTAAACTCTGAACTCCTAACTAGGAACTCAAAACTAACATTACAGCTCCACCTTCACCGGCTTGGTCATATTGACGGGATCCATAATCTTGTCAAGCTGCTCTTTGGTAAGGTAACCCTTTTCCAGTACCAGCTGATATACGCTGCCACCGGTTGCCTGAGCCTCTTGGGCAACCTCAGTAATTTTGGCGTAGCCGAGATAAGGTTTAAGTGCGGTAACGATACCAATGCTATATTCCACAAGCTCCTTGCAGTGTTGTTTATTAGCAGTAATTCCTTCAATACACTCTGTACGAAGGGTGTCGAAAGCTCTCATAAGCCAGGTTGCAGACTCTACCAGGGACTGTACAAGTACAGGTTCCATTACGTTGAGTTCGAGCTGTGCTGCCTCGGAAGCCATTGTGATGGTAAAATCGTTACCGATTACCTTGAAGCAAACCTGATTTACTACTTCAGGAATAACCGGATTAACTTTACCCGGCATAATGGAGCTACCCGGCTGCCTTGGAGGAAGATTTATTTCATTCAGGCCTGTGCGTGGACCTGAGGAGAGGAGACGAAGGTCGTTGCAAATCTTCGAAAGACGAATGGCAACTTGCTTAAGAGCAGAAGAATATACCACAAAGGCAGATGTATCATTTGAGGCATCAATAAGATCTTCTGCGAGAGTAACCTTCCATCCGGAAATCTTTTTGATAAACTTGGTACAGGCTTCCGCATAGCCGGGCTCGGCAGTGATTCCGGTACCAATAGCGGTACCACCCATGTTGATTACGAGCAAACCCTGTGCTGCCTCATCCAAACGTTTCATCTCATTCTCCAAAGCGGAAGCATATGCTCCGAATGTCTGTCCAAGAGTCATAGGCACTGCATCCTGAAGCTGTGTACGGCCCATCTTGATAACATTTGCAAATTTCTTCTCCTTTGAGCGAATTGAACGTATGAGAGCCTTGAGAGCTGTCATTACATCTTTGTGGATCATATACATACCCAACTGCATAGCTGTAGGATAAGCATCATTTGTAGACTGAGCCATGTTTACATGGTCATTGGGATGAATATACTGATACTCACCCGGTTGATGCCCTGCAATCTGAAGTGCTCTATTAGCAATTACCTCGTTGGCATTCATATTTGCTGAAGTACCCGCTCCACCCTGAACCATATCTATGGGGAAATGTTCACAATGTTTGCCTTCCATAAGCTCTTCACAAGCTGCAACAATCGCATCCTTAACCTCGTCAGAAACCAAACCTAGCTGGTGATTCGCGAGGATTGCACCCTTCTTTACGATACCGAATGCCTTAATAAATTCGGGATGGTCACCGAGAAGATCGCGGCTAATGTCGAAATTTTCCATGCAACGGAGAGTCTGTACGCCAAATAGTGCCTCAACGGGCACTTCCTTGTCACCAAGAAGGTCATGGTCTAACCTTGTCTTACCTGAAGTTTTGAATTTGTATTGAATCATAATGAGAAATTAGTTGATTATTATTAAATGCGTGCAAACATAATAATAATTCTAATCTCAACATAAATTCAAGCAAAAAACTTTTCAAGTTTGCTTAAAGCAGATGGAAGTGCGAAAACGGCAACCCTGTCGTGAGGCTTGATAATCGTTGTGCCGACCGCAATAAATGACTCTTGCCCCCTTATGACACCACCGATAATGGCATCCTTGGGAAAATTAAGGTCTTTAATGGGGGCCGTTGTGATAAGACTTCCTGCATTTACCACATATTCGATAGCTTCGGCATCAGAACCGCCGAGACATTTTATGGTACGGATATGATTGGAAAGAGTAACACGGAAAACACGACTGGCGGCGATTAGCTTTTTATTTATTACCGAATCTACGCCTATCTCCTCAGCAAGGCGTATATATTCCAGGTTTTCAACCTCCGCGATGGTCTTGGGCACACCCATTCTTTTGGCAGCTACGCAGGAAAGAATGTTGGTCTCCGAGCTGGATGTGACGGCTATAAATGCATCACAACTCTTGACATCTTCCTCGTAAAGAAAATCGGAGTTACGTCCGTCTCCGTTGATAACGAGCGTTTTGTCCAGACGTTCCGAGAGAACTTCGCAACGTTCCTTATTTATCTCGATAATCTTTATGAAATCAGCAGCAGGTTCCAGTCTTTTGGCGAGAATCTCGCCTATTTTGCCACCTCCGAGAATAGTAATACGGCGTATCTCTATCTCCTCCTTTCCCGAATAGGACATTACTTCACTCACAGCCTCCTTACGTGAAATGACATAGACCAGGTCGTTGACCTTGAAAATGGTCTCCCGATGTGGGATGATGGTTTCATCTCCCCTGGCAATAGCCACCGTCCTGAAAGGAAGGTCTTCAGTAGGATAATCAAAATCGGCGGGACATTTGCCCACAAGTGGGGCCCCCTCTTCAAGCCTTATTACTACCAGTTGCAGACGTCCGTTTGCGAAACCCACAAAATCCGACAACTCTGATTTTTTGAGCAAGTCCACAATCTCATCCGCTGCACTTTTCTCAGGATAAAACAGCATATCAATACCCAGCTCCTTAAAGAGGAACTTATTCTGATAGTCGAGATATTCATCATTATTTATACGTGCCGTAACTCTTTTGGCTCCCATCTGTTTTGCCAAAAGTGCAGAAATAATATTGATATTCTGATCTTTGGCAGGACTTACGGCTACAAAGAGGTCCGCATTCTCTACGCCCGCTTCAGTGAGAACACCAATAGAAGTAGGATTGCCCTGTACAATCAGAACATCCATATTTTCACTAATGTGCGCAAGATTTTCCTCACTCTCATCAATGATTGTAAGGTCGTGATATTCTTCATTGAGCATCCTTGCCAGATGACTCCCAACCTCACCCGCTCCTGCGATAACTATCTTCATACTCTAAATTGTTAATTATTTGTGCCCACACCCCGTAACCCGCAACTGCACACTACACACTGCACACTGCACTAAACTGCTAATGCAGTTTAGTGCCTATTATGTCAAAAAATTCGTTACGCGTTCTGCTATCCTTAAGGAAAGCTCCGGTAAATGCTGACGTAGTGGTGACTGAGTTCTGTTTCTGGACTCCGCGTATCTGCATACACATATGGGAAGCCTCAATTACCACTGCCACTCCGAGAGGGTTTAGGTTGTTCTGAATACAATCCCTGATTTGGACAGTAAGGCGTTCCTGCAACTGCAAACGGCGGGCAAAAGTTTCCACCACACGGGCAATTTTGCTCAGACCCGTTATATATCCATTCGGAACGTATGCAATATGAGCCTTACCGTAAAAGGGAAGCATATGGTGTTCGCACATAGAATAGAGTTCGATATCTTTAACTACTACCATTTGTTGGTACTCTTCCCGAAACATCGCAGACTGTATGATCGCCGAACCATCCTCTTCATAACCCTTGGTAAGAAACTGCATCGAACGTGCAACCCTCTCAGGTGTCTTTATAAGTCCCTCTCTGGTTGGATCTTCTCCCAGTAATCTTAAAATCTCTCTATAATGTGAAGCGAGCTGATCGGTCACCTCCACATCAAATTCTTCTGTTTTATCGTATTCCATTATCAAGTATTATAACAAGGCAATATTACAAATAATATTTGAATAAGTTCCAACTAATAACTATTTTAGTGCCCGCTATGAGAATATTATTTACAGCTGCAACTGCAGAAGAATTGCATTGTGCAAAAATAGCTTATGAGAGAATCTCGTCAACGGATGCTGCACTTATTAAAGTGGAGTTTGTGGTGACAGGCATAGGAGTAGCAGCTACCTGCTACAATCTGACAAAAATCCTCAACTCTGCACTCCTTTCCGGAGGAGAGCCATACGATCTGGTAGTTAATATAGGTATCGCGGGCAGTTATTCTCAGGAATTCCCGATCGGCAGTATGGCCCATATAACAGTGGAGCAATTTGGCGATATGGGCATCGAAACGCGTGGAGGATTCCAAACACTCTTCGATTACGCGATGCTTGACGCCAACACACTACCCTTTGTTGACGGTCTGCTCAAAGTTCGCGACCCCTACCCGGTCACAGGTCCTCTTGAAGGAGTTATGGATGCAATCGGCATCACTTTTCAAACTTTAATGGGCATTCGAGAGCAGAATCTCCGCCGCCTTGAGTGCTTTTCACCCCAGATTGAGAGCATGGAGGGAGCAGCCTTCTTTTATGTATGCCTGATGGAAAAAGTACCCTTTATAGAGTTGCGTGCTGTCTCCAATGAGGTCGGTGAACGCGACAAGAGCCGATGGAACATTCTGGCTGCTTTCTCCGCACTTGAGAATACTTGCACACAACTGCTTGCCAAGGCTTCAAAAGCCGCAGGAGGGGCACGTTGATGAAGGTCTCTCTCGCATTCTCACCCTGCCCCAACGACACCTTTATGTTTCATGCTATGGTGGAGGGACTCGTAGATACTGAGGAACTCTCTTTTGATGTCACCCTATCTGATGTGGAGAATCTCAATCTAAGTGCAGCTTCCGGCACTTACGATATCTCCAAGTTGAGTTATCACGGCTGGTTCAACGTTATGAAGCACTACCGGATGTTAGAGAGCGGTTCGGCGCTTGGGTACGACTGCGGACCATTGTGCGTCTGTAAGGCGGGCAATCAAGCCGCTGCATCACTGAAGGAGCCAAGGGTAGCAATTCCGGGGATATATACCACCGGTGCGCTGCTCTATGACCTCGCCTTTGAAGGGCGCGGAATCAAGGTACCGATGCTCTTCTCGGATATTGGGCGGAGCGTTCTTTCCGGAGAATGTGATCTCGGGGTTCTGATTCACGAGAGCCGTTTCACCTACGCTGAGCAGGGTTTGGAGCTGGTATGCGACCTGGGCAGCTGGTGGCAGAAGACCAGCGGAGCCCCCATTCCCCTCGGGGGAATTGCCGTAAGGCGAAATCTCGGGGAAAAATTTGCACAAAAGGTTGAAAGAGTGTTGCAAAGGAGCATCATCTATGCAATGGAATATCCGGAGGCCTCAAAAAGTTATGTCGTTACGCACGCGCAGGAAATTTCAGAAGGAGTACTAAAACAACATATCGAGATGTTCGTCAACAAATATTCCCTATCTTTGGGTGACGAAGGTCTCAGGGCCGTCAGGCTTTTGAAAGATTATTATTTGAAATACAAAGAGCAGAAAGATGAGGAAAGAGATTATCAGGACGGAAGGAGTGAAAAAGCACTATCAAATGGGGAACCAGACCGTCAGGGCACTTGACGGGGTTGACTTGACTATCGGAAAAAATGAATTTGTGGCGATAATGGGGCCTTCGGGTTCGGGAAAGTCCACTTTGATGAACATACTCGGATGCCTCGATGTCCCTTCGGAGGGCACTTACAGTCTCAACGGACGGAGTATCAGCGGGATGGATGACGATGACCTGGCCGGCATCAGAAACCGCGAGATAGGATTTGTATTTCAGTCATTCAACCTCCTGCCGAGGTACACCGCACTTGAAAATGTGGCACTGCCGTTGGCCTATGCCGGGATTCCACGCAAAGAACGGGAGCGAAGGGCGCGTGAGGCACTGGCAGCAGTGGGGCTGGAAGACAGAATGGAGCACAAGCCAAACGAACTTTCGGGAGGCCAAAGACAGAGGGTCGCACTCGCAAGAGCGTTAGTTACATGCCCCTCGATTATCCTCGCAGATGAACCGACGGGCAATCTGGACACCACCACTTCGGAGGATGTGATGCGACTCTTCGGAGAAATCCACAGACAGGGCAATACCATTATCCTGGTGACTCACGAAGAGGATATTGCGCGTCACGCAAACCGCATTGTGAGGATGAAAGATGGCAAAATAGGATCGGACACCCCAAATCCGCTCTGCAAAAAACAGGATAGAAAACAAACAAAACAACACCTTAAATGAAACTATATACGAAAAGAGGCGATGACGGCACCACCTCACTGGTTGGCGGCAAACGCGTCAGTAAGGCGCACCTGAGGGTTATGGCCTACGGCGATATGGACGAACTGATCTCCTGGCTGGGACTTCTGCGCTCCGAGGTAAGCGAGGATTTCCAGCTAAGACGCATACAGATATTTCTGATGCAGGCTTCAGCACATCTGGCCTCTGACCATCAGGTGGCAAAACTCAAACCTTTGAATGAAGCTGAAATCTCATTTCTTGAGTCGGAAATAGACAGGATGACCGATGCCATTCCCGCTCAAAAAGCATTTATCCTCCCCTCCTCTCCTTCACTCTCGTCAAAATGTCATATCGCCCGTACGGTATGTCGCAGGGCTGAAAGAATGGCTATACGGATTGAAGATAAAAGCGAACAAGATCTGGTCGCAATCAGATATGTCAATCGCCTTTCAGACTACCTTTTTACTCTGGCCCGTTACTTGTGTTACCACTCCGGACACGAGGATGATTACTGGATTCCTTAAAAATAGTTTTTTGTTATATATATTTTTATATATATTTGCAGCCCATTTTTAGAAACCATTAAAACTCAGGATAGATATGTATTGGACATTAGAGCTCGCATCGAAACTTGAAGATGCTCCCTGGCCTGCAACCAGAGAAGAATTGATTGATTATGCTACACGTTCGGGTGCACCTCTGGAGGTTATCGAAAATCTGCAGGAACTCGAAGATGACGGAGAGGCTTATGACTCCATAGAAGACATATGGCCAGATTATCCCACAAAAGATGACTTTTTCTTCGACGAAGAAGAATATTAAAATAGTTACAAAAAATCCACCTCGCGGTGGATTTTTTTTGAGTTATAAGTATGCAGTTCCTAGTAAGTTTTTAGTCCGGGATTCCTAGTGAAAAATTCAATACGCAATACTCGAAACTCAGAACTCCAGACTTAACACACCTCGCACCTCCTCTCCAACACCGCGTAATTCGTACCCCGCACCACTACAGAGTACACACTACATACTACCCACTAAGGACTTCCTTAAAACCATTTTTTCCTTTTAAAATACCACAACATCACAAGCACGGCGACCAACATAACTCCCCATACGATAAAGTAGCCATTATGTGTGCGGAGTTCGGGCATGTTGCTGAAGTTCATTCCGTAAACGCCTACGATAAAGGTAAGCGGAATGAAAATTACCGAAAAAATAGTGAGCAACTTCATAGTATCGTTCAGTTTTGTGCTCATGGCAGAATGATACATACTGAGTTCGTCATATAGCACTTCGCGATAATAATCCAGCAGATCCACTGCCTGATTTATATTATCCTGCAATTCTTTATAGTGCTTTTGATTTTCCTCCTGTATCAATTCAGTATCCAGCTTGACAAGACTGTTCAACATCTCTTTGGCAGGCTTGATATTAATACGCAGGTCATTTAGTTCGTGCTTAAATGAATTGATTATTTTCAGGGTCTCTTTACTAATATTCAGAATAAGTTTCCCCTCCAACTCTTCCACCTTTTCGCCGTAAACGCCCAAAATATAGATATAGTTGTCAATTCCCACATCGAGCAGGGCGAATGCCAAATAATCGGCTCCTGATGTGCGAATTTTGGTTGTGTGTTTGCGGATTCTTTCTCGAACGGGATCAAACACATCGCCTTCCTCTTCCTGAAATGTGATAAGAATCCTGTCCATCACAATTAGGCTCAGATTATCTACCGCAACAGTATTCTTTTTTTCATCGAATTCCAACATTTTTATGGAGACGAAAAAACCGTTGTCGAATGCTTCTGTTTGTGGGCGTGACGATGGCTCCATAACATCGGAAAGGATATAGGTAGGAATAGAAAAAATGGTGGATATATCTCCAATAAGCTGCTCGTCGTGTAATCCGTCTACATTTATCCAGGTAATTGATGGAGAGTCACGATATAGGCGAAGTTCCTCCACGGAGTCAACTGGAGTTTCGATAACGTTTTCAGGGGTAATATCAAAAACCGTTATGCGTACTTTGTCGGCTCTTTTTCGTCCGCGGAATTTCAGATCGTAAGGCGAAAGGCCTATGTTTTCTTTCTTTTTAGGTGAGAGGTAGGACATTGGTTTACGATTTAAGAGGATTGATTTACAAAGTTTATTATTCGGCTCCGCTCTTTACACCCTTGAAAATGGAATTTACTATCTTATTTCCGCTGAAATGATGGATCCCGTAGCTATTTAGCAAGCCATCTCCATTGAGAAAAGAGGACCAAAGGGCTCCGCACACAGCAGGGTGAACCACCTCAGGAAGCGGTAAATCTAGCCCATTGCGCATATAGTGAAGGTGACCTGAAAAGACAATGACATTTTCGAAAGAAGAGAGCGCCAACCTAACTAAATTAATATTGGTACCGTTATTTCTAAGTAACGGTATATGAACACAAAGTACCACCAGCTTATCTTTAGGAACGTGCATCAAGTCCTGCTTAAGCCACTTCACCTGCCGGATCGTAAAACCATTATCATAAGAGTTAAAGTTACTTTTATTCTTGTAGATAATATTCCTCATATGGATAAAATGAACCGAGCCTCTATTCCATGAGTAGTTTATCGGACCAAATACCTCCTCGAAATCACGCTGATACCCCAAATTGAAATCTACATCCTCGATGGGCTGCGTGACGCTGGCGAAGACATCATGATTTCCCATTGTCTGGAAGATAGGAAAGCCGATATTGCTCTTGGACATAATCCGGCGCATCTCTTTCATAAGTGGCACACAATTGCGCTCGCCTTTGGAATAGACTATATCTCCAAGAGTAACACCGTAAGGGGGCAGACTATCGCTCTTTTGCTTCTCTTTAATATCCGCAATGGTCTTCGACTCAAAACTAGAAATATGCTCCTCATTGGCGCACTGTGGATCGGCAAGAGCATAGAGTACAAAATCATTCTCTACTTCGATGCGCTCAAATTGGAAGTCGTATATACTACGCTCCACCGAATATTTGTGATAAAAATCGGGATTTCCCTGTGGATTTTCTTTGATCTTGCAGTCTGCGGGGATGGATGCGTAGATATAGAAGGTGTTGGATGAAGGTGATTCAATGGAGTAATGACCCTCTTTATCGGTGATTACGCAGCTGAAACCGTCGCTTACGACCATTCCTGAGATAGGAGTGCCATCTGTGTAGGTGGCATAACCGGAAATTCTTTCATTACCTTCATCATCTATATCTATATGAGAATTATTCCCATTGCATGAGAATACCAGCAGCGCAACTATGAGTATAGGAAATATCTTTTTAAAATTCATTAGGCTGCGCTTTCTCGTTTTTGGCCGTTTTCAGCCGTTTTGACTTGCGGAGGGCTTCGGTGATGATATATTCCAGCTGGCCATTGACACTACGGAATTCATCGGCCGCCCACTTTTCGAGGGAGGCCAATGTGTCCGAATCTATCCTGAGGACAAATGGTTTTTTCTCTTTGGCCATAACAGAATATTATTGGTAGAGCGTGCCCGCGTTAATCACAGGAGTCGCTGCTCTGTCCGAAGTAAGCACAACCATCAGATTGCTCACCATTGCTGCTTTCTTCTCTTCATCCAGTTCTATAATTTCCTTATCAGAGAGTTGTTGGAGCGCCATTTGAACCATACTTACTGCACCTTCAACTATTTTGTGGCGTGCAGCCACAATGGCAGTTGCCTGTTGGCGTTGAAGCATTGCGCTGGCAATTTCCGGAGCATACGCAAGGTAACTGATGCGTGCCTCCATAACCTCAATGCCGGCAATATTAAGGCGGTCCTGAAGGGATTTTTCGAGCAGATCATTAACTTCTTCACCACCGCTGCGCAAAGTAATGGCGGCATCCTCATCTTCGAGGTTGTCGTAGGGATAAGAACCGGCAAGACTTCGGATTGCAGCCTCGCTCTGCACATCTACAAATTTTACATAATTGTCAACTTCGAAGGAGGCCTTGAATGTGTCCTTGACTCTCCATACGAGCACAATGCCGATCATAATCGGATTACCCATCTTATCATTGACTTTGATTGGATCAGCATTGAGATTGCGTGCCCTTAAGGAAACTGAACTTCGCTTAGTAAAGGGATTGACAAAAAAGAATCCGTTGTCCACGATTGTCCCGACATATTTGCCGAAAAAGAGTACCACTTTGCTCTCATTCGGATTGACAATGGTCAAACCCGATAGAAGGATAAAAAAGATTGTGGAAACAACGAAAAGCAATCCCCACCAATCACTTGCACCTTTGCTTAGGAATATAGCAGGCACCACTATGCAGACGGCCATGCCAATAATAGAGACGAATAACATCAACCATCCATTTTTAGGAGTGATGAATTTTTCCTTAACCTGTTTCATTTCTTTAAAATTTTGATATCATTTTGATATCACAAAGATATCTATATTTTTTAATATTCCAACAAATTTTCAAATAAATTTAAAAATTAAAAATGCCCAACCGCGGTTGAGCATTTTTGTATTTATATATGATATGAAATCAGATTACGATGTAATCTTTTCGAGCCATTTGACCATACCGGCCATAACAGCCATAGAGATGAGACAGAAGACTGCGAATACTGCCCAGGTCTCCCACTGACGAGGGAAGGTATTGAGCATAGTAACACCAAGAGCAATAAAAAGATTGCCCACAGCCGTAGCAGAAAGCCACAGACCCTGGCAAATACCCTGAAGATGACGCGGAGCCACCTTTGTCACAAATGAAATTCCCAGAGGCGAGATAAAGAGCTCAGCTACAGTCAGGAAGAAATAGGTAACGATAAGTACCCAGGGACTTGCCTTCATCGATACCTTCACAGCCTCACTGAGAGCAGCAAACTCGTATCCTGAAGGATAGTGCTTATACATTGCAACAATCGTTAGGAAGATATATGCACATGCAGCGATAAACATACCGATTGCAATCTTTTTGGGAGTGGATACCGGCTTGCCGCGACGTGCAAATGAAGCAAAAAGCCACATTAGGATCGGAGTGAGAGTAATCACAAAGAAGGGATTGATGCACTGCCATATCTCCGGTGGAATAGCAGCAGTTGAGACAAAGTCACGTGCAAACACTGATAGAGACTGACCGTTCTGGTGGAATGCGAACCAGAAGAAAACGGCAACACCAAGAACTGCAAAAAGTGCATAGAGGCGCTGTCTGATCTCTTTTGCGTTTGCTGCTCTCTCTTCAGGAGTATAATCCTGAACCTCTTTCTTATCTTTCTTCACAGGTGTAGGAAGTCTTTTCTTAACTGCTAAGAATATAGTCAGAGAGATAAGCATTGCGAGCACAGATGCGAGAAATGAATAGTGTACGCCAGTATTGAATATATTGAGGTACTGGTCACAGAATGCCGCATCCACAACACCTGTATGACCTACGCTCTCGGCAAGTGTAGCAATGTTAGCGCTGTCCACCTCTGACAGAGCGCCATTGGTATCAAGAAACTTATGGCAGAGACGCGGAAGATCCGCATTGTAAGCGAAACCCTGAAGTTTTAGCCAGGCACTACGAAGTAGCGGAGCAACAAAGGGGGCAACTACACCACCAATATTGATGAATACATAGAAAATCTGGAAACCGCTGTCGCGTTTGGACTTGGCCAGTGCAAGAGCTTCCGGGCCCTTCCTGGCAGCTTCTTCCTCAAAGTTGTCATACATTTGGCCCACAATAGCCTGGAGGTTTCCTTTGAAAAGCCCGTTACCGAATGCAATCAAAAGAAGTGCAAAGCAAGTGAACACGAGGATAGCGTTTACACCTCTGGACTCTCCAAAAATAGGAATGGAAAGAAGAAGGTAACCTACTGCCATTACTACAAGGCCCGAGATTATGGTACCCTTGTAGTTTTGCAATCTGTCTGCAATCCTACCGCCTGGAAGGCTGAAAATGTAAATAATAAAATAGAATACGGCGTAAATCCAGCCTGCTACGGAATCATCGATACCGAACTTAGAACAGAGGAAGAGCAGGAGCACCGCATTCATAATGTAATAACCAAACCTTTCGCCCATATTACTCAATGCGGCAGCTATGAGACCCTTAGGATGCTCTTTCCTAGCCTTTACCAAGTAAAATAAGAGGAACGGAATGACAACAATAAGAATGGCTATAAGAATTACCATTGAGCGGTTATTCAGCCATAGATTTGTGAAAAATTGTCCCATAAATAGTTTTTTCTTTATTAATTGTTGGTATTAGATTTATCAAACAATGCGGCAAAAATATAAAAAAAATCGTATATTTACTTTTTGTTAACTCTAAAAGTCAATTCTTATGAAGAAAATTGTGATTACCGCACTGGCAACCCTGTTATTCTGCAGCAGTCAGATTATGGCACAAACACCTTCAGGTGCGACTCCTGACGGATTAGTGATCTATTCTCTTCCGAGCACTTCAATCAATCTCGTAGTGGAGGCACAAAAGGAGACATTTATAGCAGGACCCTATGCACAATATGCTCAAAAATATCTTGGCACAGCCGCAAGAACGGAAAACTCAGTCACCTATAGTATGAGTTCCATTCAATTTCATCCATATATAGAGGCTGACGCTAACAGCCGCATTGCAATCAATTTATCAGGCAAAAACATTGCTGCTGCTAACTTCCTGCAGTTCTGTTCACAGGGATTAATTATCGCATCCGATAGCTATACCGGTAAGCCTGAGGCATGGAGATTCCCCTCTATCGCTGCAAATGACCAGTTTGCCGGCAAGGGCGTGGGAGGTAATCTTACTAGCGCCACCACTACTCTCTATAAAAGCGTAATGACTGAAAGCGGCTTCCAAAGAGTGGCCGTCGAGCAGAGACAAGTGGTGGAAAAATCCATTGAAAAGAAGGCTGAAGAGGTAGCTAACAGCATATTTAACCTACGCCGCAAACGTGTGGAAATCATAACCGGTGACACTGACGCCATATTCAACGGAGAAGCCCTCGGAGCTGCAATCGAAGAGATTAACCGCCTGGAACAAGAGTACCTCACTCTTTTCTTCGGTATTACAGAGACTTCATTTCAACAGATGAGTTTCGATGTGGTACCCAAGGCCGGTAATGACAAACACATCTATGTCGCTTTCCGAATCTCAGAGACTCAAGGACTCCTTCCCGCCTCAAATATGTCCGGAAGACCGATTATCCTCGAGCTCATCCTTGACGAAGGCACAAGAAGCACCACTATCCAGCAGGCTGCAGCCGCCGCGGCCGGTAGGAGCAGAAGTCAAATGATCTATTACAGAGTGCCCGCCACAGTTACTGCGCGCATCCTGGATGGACAACAGGTGCTACTCCAGACGAGAGTACCCGTTTATCAATTAGGTTCAGTACACTCTTTCCCCATAGAGACACTTATTAGCAAATAATCTATCAATTTTTCAAAATAATAAACTATAAAACAGTATGACACTTTCTAATCTAAAACCCCAGAGAGTGTGGAAACACTTCTACTCCCTCACTCAAATTCCCCGTCCTTCAAAACACGAAGGCAAAGCAGTTCAATTCCTTGAGAAATTTGGTAAGGACCTCGGTCTCGAAACCATAAAGGATGACATTGGCAATATCATAATCCGCAAGCCGGCTACTCCAGGTATGGAAAACAGAATGGGTATAATCCTGCAGGCACATATAGATATGGTACCTCAGAAAAACAATGACAAGGTACATGACTTCAAAAAGGACCCTATCCAGCCTCGTATCGTTAGTAAAGAGGATGGCGACTGGCTTTATGCTACCGGCACTACTCTCGGAGCCGACAATGGACTCGGCTGCGCTGTAGCAATGGCAGTAATGGAGGCTGATGACCTTGTGCACGGACCTGTTGAAGCTCTCTTTACAGTAGATGAAGAGACCGGAATGACCGGTGCAAGAGGACTCAAGGCAGGCGTACTCAAAGGTGATATTCTAATAAACCTCGACTCGGAGACTGAAGGTGAGCTCTACGTGGGCTGCGCCGGCGGACTAGATGCCACTGCAGTGTTCAAGTATAAGGAGGAACCTCTCCCCAAGGGATATGAAGTATTTGCAATCCATGTCAAGGGACTCCGTGGAGGTCACTCCGGTATGGAAATACACGAGGGTCGCTGCAACGCAAATAAAATAATGATGCGTGTTCTGCTTCCTGCTCTGAGAGATCTAAAGGGCAAGCTCGTCTCTATAGAGGGTGGCAACCTGCGCAACGCTATCCCGCGCGAGGCTGTAGCAGTAGTAGCTATTCCCACCGAAAGAGCTGACGAACTTCAGGTAATAGTTGATTCGGTGTTAGCACAGGTGAAAAATGAATATGCCAATATCGACCCCAATGTTCAAATTTTCCTCGAAGAAGCCAAGGCAAAGAAAGTTATGGCAAGCAATGTGGCTCTCAAAATGGCGAAGGCCGTGTACGCCTGTCCCAACGGAGTTGACAGGATGAGTCTGGAAATGGACGACCTTGTGGAAACTTCCAACAACCTTGCTATTGTAAAATCCGAAGATGGAAAAATATATATCAAATGCCTTATGCGAGGCTCCATTGACACCGCTAAAGAGGATCTCTCAGAAGCCATCCGAGCCACCTTTGAACTGGCCGGTGCCAAAGTAAAAATGACAGGAGGCTATTCAGGCTGGCAACCCAACATGAAATCCCCTATCCTCAAGACCATGAAGGAGACCTATTTCAACCTCTACGGAAAAGAGCCTGAAGTAACGGCTGTTCACGCAGGGCTTGAATGCGGCATCCTTGGAAGCAAATATCCTAACTGGGATATGATTTCCTGCGGTCCCACCATCTTATCTCCCCACTCACCGGACGAGAGAGTATTCATTCCTTCTGTGGACAAATGGTGGAATTTTATCGTTGCAGCACTTGCTAATGCTCCCAAAAAGTAAGATTTGGGGCAATTTTTTGCCAATTCGATAATAATAACTATATTTGCAGCCCTTTCGGAAAATCCGGAAGGGCTTATTTATCTTAAATTCAATTAATTAAAATGTTAAAACAGTACGAAACCGTTTTCATTGCAACTCCCGTTTTATCTGATGCTCAGATGAAGGAAGCGGTTGCCAGGTACGTGACCTTCATCAAAGACAATGGTGGAGAGATTGTGCACCAGGAGGATTGGGGCCTTAAAAAATTGGCCTACCCTATCCAGAAAAAGACTACAGGATTCTATCACCTGATTGAATTCAAGGCAGAGCCTGAGTTTATCAGCAATTTAGAGACTCAGTACAAACGTGATGAGCGCATCATTCGTTTCCACACCGTCTCTATGGACAAACACGCTATCGCATACGCAGAGCGTCGTCGTAATAAAATCAGCGAAGCAGCAGCTCCCAAGGCAGAAAAGGCAGATGTTGCAGAGGCAGAAACAACAGTTAAAGAATAAGGAGATTATACCATGGCACAACAAGACGACATTCGCTATCTCAATCCACCTAAAGTAGATATCAAGAAGAAAAAATATTGCCGTTTCAAAAAGGCCGGCATCAAATATATCGACTACAAGGATGCTGAGTTCTTGAAGAAATTTCTCAATGAGCAAGGCAAGATCCTTCCCCGCCGCATCACCGGCACTTCTCTGAAATACCAGAAGAAAGTAGCACAAGCTATAAAGAGAGCAAGACATATTGCATTGCTCCCGTATGTAACCGATTTATTGAAATAGGAGGAGATTATGGAAATTATTTTGAAGCAGGATGTCCCCAACCTCGGACATAAGGACGATATCGTTACAGTAAAGGACGGATACGCTGCCAATTACCTCATCCCTCGGGGAATGGCCATGATGGCTACGCCTTCCGCCAAGAAAGTTCTCGCTGAGAATCTTCGCCAGCGTGCTCATAAAGAGGCTAAAATCCGCGAGGATGCTACCCTTCTTGCAAATGCACTTGAAGGACTTACCGTAAAGGTTGCTACTAAGGTGAGCTCAAAGGGTAAAGTATTCGGCAGTGTCAACAATATTCAGATTGCTGAGGCGCTCGTTGCCCTCGGACACGATGTTGATCGCAAGAACGTTACCATTATAGGTACAGACACGATCAAAGAGGTAGGTACTTATGAGGCAGTTGTTAAATGCTACCGCGACATCAAAGCAACCGTTACAGTTGAAGTTGTAGGCGAAGAGGTGTAATCTCTAGCGCATAACATTCATAAACAAACGAGGTAACCGTTCGGTTATCTCGTTTTTTTTATGGTATCATCTAGGCCCCAGTCCCTATTTCTTGTAGATATACCATAGCAGATATGCTGCAACTGCCAGGAGACCAAAGTAGGTCACCTTTGGAATGAATGCGCTAATGAGCATTACCACAAGCAAAAGCAATAAAATCTTGTAGGCAAACTTTTTCTGTGCCAGTACATACTGCCAGGCATAAGAAAGACGTTCTCTGAATATCTTGAAACGCTGTTGTAAATTGGGCTTGTCCATACGAGTGTAACTGTCATAAACAGTATTGTCACCCTTTGCTTTAGAAGACCTGGCTTTTCTAACTATTATAAATATTTCGCGATGAACAGGCGTACCGTGACAATTGGCCGATAGTGTAATACGTGTCCTGCCCTTCGAACGATTGAGTTTATATTTTTTTGAACCGCTGGAAGGCACAACCGCGCTTGCCGACCTATATCCATTGTCAATAGTAATACGTGCCGATTCTGCTTCAGGGCATTCCCATGTTACCTCAACAATATCTCCCTCCCTGACAATTCTTCTGCTTACTTTGAATTTCATATCTGATATGCGTTTTATAAATTTTGCCGCAAAAAGAGTTCCATAAGTAGCTGCATTTTTGCATTTTTACACTTTAAAATAGTATTTTTAGGGCATGAAACAGTTTTTACGCATAATTATTATCGCAGCAATCTTGCTGCCGGTCGGACTTCAAGCCTGGGCGCAAACCGTTTACTCCGTTGATTATAAGTCCGATGCAGACGTCAAGATCTTTGTATCCGAATACAAATCTGACGCCGATTTGGTCGTTTATAAGACGGAGTACAAATCTGACGCAACAGGCAACGACGGCATCTGGCATTTTGTCAAATACAAGTCAGACGCCAAAAAGAAAATCTATTTTGTCAAGTACAAGTCAGATGCCGACCTTATCATCTATTTCTCCCAATGGAAATCCGATGCCGGATGGCGCAACAATTCTAAAAAACATCTGATGCATTAGCCATACCATCAGAAATAGGACCTTCCAAGTAGCTTGTGCAGCCATAATAGTATAGCGCCACTTAACAAAAGGTGACAGAAAAGCATATGGCTGATTTGATAATTATTGCTATCTTTACGCGCCTTATGACAATACCCTGAAATTATAGTAAAAATTTTAAAAATATTAATTCAAAAATGAAGAAAATTAATTGCTTTATTCCTTTCCAGGATGAAACACAGGTTAAGACTACAGTTGACAATCTCAAAGCCCAAAAGCTTGTTGACAAAATTTATCTCCTTCACGTTCACGCGGGCGAGACTGCATACCCATCGGCAGAGGTCTTCGGATGTAAGGTAATCAATGTGCCTTCAATTAACAGTACAGCTGCAGTAAAAGCCATCGCAGCCAAGTCAGACACCAACTATTCACTTATCTACACCAAATACACCTCTTTGAGCTTCGTGCTCTTTTCACTTGAAAGAATGGTCAACATTATTGAAGATACCGGCGCCGCAATGGTATATGCAGATCACTTCAAACAAGTGGGTGACTCACGTTCCAACTATCCCGTAATCGACTACCAGTTTGGTTCATTGAGAGATGATTTTGACTTTGGTTCAGTTCTGTTCTACAGGAACGATGCAATCAAAGAGGCCGTTTCGAGAATGGATATAGACTACAAGTTTGCTGCAATGTATGACCTGCGCCTGAAAGTTTCACAGAAGGGTGACCTTGAGCATATAAACGAATATCTCTACTACGACGTTGAGACAGACACTCGTAAATCCGGTGAAAAAATATTTGACTATGTTGATCCCAAAAACAGGGCAGTACAGATTGAGATGGAACAAGCCTGCACGGAACACCTCAAGGTGATAGGCGGCTATCTCAAACCCAAATTCAAGGATGTCCAATTTGCTGAAGATAACTTTGAATATGAGGCCTCTGTTATTATTCCCTGCAAAAACAGGGTACGCACCATCAAGGATGCCATAACTTCGGCTCTCAGCCAGAAAACCAATTTCAAATACAATGTGATTGTTGTAGATGACAATTCGGATGATGGCACGGTTGATATCATCAAGTCATTCAAAGAGAATGAAAAACTCATCTACATTGCTCAGGATAAATCTTATCATGCCATCGGCGGCAACTGGAATGTGGCTATACACCACCCTAAATGCGGTAAATTTGCCATCCAACTCGACTCCGACGACGTATATTCAGACGAGCATTCCCTTCAGAAGATGGTTGATGCATTTTATGAGCAAAACTGTGCAATGGTTGTCGGCACATACCGTATGACCAATTTCCAGATGGAGACCATACCTCCCGGAATAATTGATCACAAAGAATGGACTCCCGATAACGGTCGCAACAATGCGCTTCGCATTAATGGCCTGGGAGCACCGAGAGGTTTCTACACTCCAATGCTTCGCACCATCAATTTCCCCACCACCAAATATGGTGAAGACTATGCAGTGGGTCTGCGTGTAAGTCGCGAGTATCAGATCGGCCGCATTTACGAAGTAGTCTATTTATGTCGCAGGTGGGATGGCAACTCAGATGCTTCTCTCGAAATAGAGAAAGTAAATGCCAATAATACCTACAAGGACCGCCTTCGCACCTGGGAGCTCAAAGCCCGCGTTGCGATGAATCGCAAGTAGATCTATGGCTTTCTCCCTACAAGAGAGTATTGAATTGATGTTCTCCCGTGAACTTTCGTTTCATGGGAGAGCATTTGTTAATAACCAGGCTCTTTCGGGCATGGAGATCAGAGAGTTTGACATTGACGGTTACCCTGCCAGACTCCTCTATAATCCTGCCAGAGAAGCCTCTGTGATGGCTGACGTAAGCGAGGAGACCATTCGCAACCGACAATGTTTTCTCTGTGAGGAAGGACTCTCTCCGGAGCAGCTGGGTACTGTGTGGCGCAGTCCGGCAAGTCAGGAGGATTATATTTTCAGAGTAAATCCCTTCCCCATCTTCGACCTTCATTTCACTATCTCTCTTTCACACCACAAGAGGCAACAATTAGAGGGATATTTTGCCGATATGGCGGCCATTTCCCATGACTTACCCGACTACACCATTTTTTACAATGGTCCTATGTGCGGTGCCTCCGCACCTGACCATCTCCATTTCCAGGCCGTGCCGTCCGGCAATATGCCTTCGGAGGTTATTGCCCGCAAAGGGCAACACCTTGAACCGGTTTACAGTTCTATCTCCGGTACTATAAGCCGTCTTTGCGTCTGGTCCAATGGTAGTTATGTGCTCCGTAGTAAAAGCAGAGAGGGCATCGACTCTCTTTTCTCACATCTGATGAGCTGCGCCCCGATCTTTGACAGCAGCGAGTGGGAACCGCGTGTAAATGTACTATCCTGGTGGGAAGCGGATCATTATGCTGCCCTGGTACATTTCCGCAGGGAGTCCAGACCGACTTGCTTTACGGCAGAGGACCCTCAGGAACGCATCTTGATCAGTCCGGCCTGCGTTGAAATGAGCGGTGTAGCAATCGTATCATCAAGAGATAGTTTCAATCTGTTGACAGCCGATAAACTTAAAAGTATCATAGAAGAAGTATCTTTGGACAAAATATCATCACAACTTATGGAAAATAAACTCAAAAGAACTCAGGCAGAGCTTGCTGTAGGCATCTTCTCCGAAGAGAGGATAGAATTCAGTTTCAATGCGCCTTATAGTGCCGGTGGCAAGAGCTATAAGGGCGACTTCACTGCCTCAGTCAAGGATGGCAAAGTGCTCTTTGACGGAGAGATCCATGACCAAATCATTTTCACCTCTAGTGAGGAAAATGCCAGCTTCATACTCAAAGATGTCACCATCGGCGTCGAGTTCCACTGGGAGAGAAAGGAAGATCAGGTTTTCGCCGGCAACCTCAAACTTATAGTGGAAAAAGGCAGAGTGACCGCTATCAATCTCATCGGCATCGAAGACTACCTGATCAGCGTAATCTCCTCCGAGATGAGTGCCACCTCCTCCAAGCAGCTGCTTAAGGCACATGCCGTCATCTCTCGCTCCTGGACACTTGCACAGATAGTCAAGAATAAAGAAATAACTGCCTCGGAACACGAGTATTCCGCATGTATCGTAACAGAGGATGAGCTTATAAAGTGGTATGATCGTGAGGATCACACCAATTTTGATGTCTGTGCGGATGACCACTGTCAACGATATCAGGGACTCACCCGTGCCTCTACTGAAGCTGTGAGGGAGGTTATTAAAGAGACCTGGGGCGAAGTGCTCACCTATGATGGAAAAATATGTGATGCACGCTTCTCAAAGTGCTGCGGCGGCATCTTTGAGGAGTTCCCTTATTGTTGGGAGGATAAAGATATGCCCTATCTACGCAAACAGTTTGACAACAAGAGCGAAACCCCATTACCCGACCTCACTATTGAAGAGAATGCCCGCGAATGGATATACGGCTCTCCGGAGGCTTTCTGCAACACCACCGACCAGCGAATCCTCTCCCAGGTTCTGAACTCTTACGATCAGGAGACGCTCAATTTTTTCCGTTGGAAAGAAAAATACTCCCAGCAAGAGCTTTCTGAACTGATTAAGAGTCGCTCAGGAGTGGACTATGGTGAGATAATAGACCTTGTGCCTTTAGCTAGAGGAACTTCAGGTCGCCTTTGGAAGCTCAAGATAGTGGGTTCCAATCGCTCACGTACAATCGGTAAGGAGCTCGAGATTCGCAGAACTCTCTCTCCTTCCCACCTCTACAGTTCCGCTTTCGTGGTGGAAAAAGAGGGTGTTACAGCATCGGGAGCTCCCGCCTCATTCACACTCGTAGGAGCGGGATGGGGACACGGTGTGGGACTCTGCCAGATTGGTGCAGCAGTAATGGGCGATCTTGGATATGACTACCGCGAAATACTCCTACACTATTTTAACGGAGCATCGGTTGATAAACAATATTAAAGCCATATAACTTATGAAAAAACAAACCAATAAAAGGTCTCCTTGGGCATGGGTTCCTACTCTGTACTTCGCTCAAGGTCTACCCTATGTGGCTGTGATGACGATATCCGTCATCATGTACAAAAGATTGGGAATATCAAATACAGACATTGCCCTGTATACAAGTTGGCTCTATTTACCATGGGTGATAAAACCCTTCTGGAGTCCATTTGTGGATCTAATTAAGACAAAAAGATGGTGGGTGGTAACTATGCAATTGCTTGTGGGTGCAGGATTTGCCGGCATAGCATTTACTATTCCTGTAAGCAACTTCTTTCAGTGGACGCTGGCGGTATTCTGGCTGGTGGCATTTAGCAGCGCAACTCATGATATAGCTGCGGACGGATTCTACATGCTGGCACTCAATACTCATGAGCAGGCTATGTATGTTGGTATCCGAAGCACCTTTTACAGAGTTGCAACTATTGTAGGTCAGGGTCTGCTTATAATTGTTGCAGGTGCTCTCGAGAGTTCCACCGGTTTAAAGCCTCTCCAGTTGCAGGTAGACGCATCTCCTGATTACTCTTCGGCGATTGTCCTGCCTTTAGAGGATTCATTCAAGGCGGAAAATCCCTTATTGTCCGATAATACGGTGGTAATGGATGAGTATTTCTTTACATCTTATCCGGAAAAGGTAGAGCTTGGAACAACTCCTGTCCCTAAAGATTCTGTTGCTATGCTCAAGGCATTTGCTGTGAAGCATAATACTATGCATGGCTTCACTATGAAGGAAGATGGCCCTACTGATGTTAAAGAGGGAGGAGTGAGTTGGTGGAGCAGAAGTATAGCTACCCCTTTGGGCAATTTTATCAGGGACAAGTTTGGCGAAAAGAGAGAAGTAACAGAGGATGTAGGCATCTACACCGGCTCTGCACAACTTGTGGCAGTAAAACTCTCAAAAGCTCCGGAAGAAGGAGAGAAAATGGTCTTAAATACCAGACTGAATAAGGGAGATAGGAGTCTGTCCCTCTTGTACGGAGAGAGACTTGAGTTTACTGAAAGCAACTGGGATAAACCCGCCTATATGATAATACAGGCCGATTCAAAATTGGATCATAGTGTATCGGCTCAGTTTGAAGGTCTTTCCGGAAATGTCTCTTTCGCCTGGTCCGTTACATTCTTCATTCTGGCAGGTTTCTTTATAGCTATAATGCTTTATCATAGATTTATCCTGCCAAGACCGGATAGTGACAAGCCTGCAAAAGAAGTAACTGCCGGCACTATTTTTAAAGAATTCTTTGAAACATTCGCCTCTTTCTTCAAAAAGAAACAAGTTTGGGTGGCTATTGCATTCATGCTACTCTATCGTTTCCCTGAGGCTCAACTTGTCAAGCTAATAACGCCATTCCTTCTAGACCCTAAAGAGATTGGAGGATTGGGCCTTACAACCGGTCAAGTGGGTCTTGTATATGGTACCCTGGGAATTTTAGGACTAACTTTGGGTGGTATTATCGGAGGTGTTGTTGCCGCAAAAGGTGGCCTTAAAAAATGGTTATGGCCAATGGCCTGGAGCATCTCGCTTACTTGTATCACATTTGTATATCTAAGCGTAGTTCAGCCGGAGAGCCTCTGGGTAATTAATCTGTGCGTTTTTATTGAACAATTCGGATATGGTTTTGGATTTACTGCCTATATGCTATATATGATATACTTTTCAGAAGGAGAACACAAAACCTCTCACTATGCAATTTGTACAGCATTTATGGCACTGGGCATGATGCTTCCGGGAATGGCTGCAGGATGGTTGCAGGAGCTTATTGGATATAAACACTTCTTCTACTGGATTATGATATGCTGTGCAGCTACTATAGCAGTAACAGCACTCATTAAAGTAGATCCCTCATTTGGGAAAAAAGAGGTGGCCAAGGAGTAATCTAATGAACTTAAATTTATAAATCATGAAAAAAAACATAATACTTTTTGCTGTAGCACTTGTGACACTTTGCTCCTGCTATAGCGCTAGCAATGCCGGCAATCCCAAAAACCCTGCGACTGGCGATGCAATTGTCAAAAGCGGACTTGAGGTACTAGTCGAAAATGATTTTGAACCTCTCATAGGTAAAAAAATAGGTTTGCTGACCAATCCCAGCGGCGTTGACCGAAATCTTAACTCCACAATTGACATCCTTTTCAATGCTGAGGGTGTAGAACTGGTGAAGCTTTTCGCTCCTGAGCATGGCGTTCGCGGTGACATCTATGCAGGCGGACATGCCGACGATAGCGTTGATGAAAAAACAGGTCTGCCTGTATTATCCATTTACGGTAAAACACTAAAACCTACTCCCGAAATGCTCGAGGGTCTCGATGCTGTAGTATATGATATCCAGGATGTAGGAGCACGTTCATATACCTTCATAAGTGCTCTCGGTCTTATGATGCGTGCTTGTGCAGAAAACGATGTAGAGGTTATCGTTCTTGACAGACCCAATCCTCTCGGAGGCCTCAAGGTGGAAGGCAACTATGTTGAACCAGGATTTTTCTCCTATATAAGCGAATTCAAGATTCCCTATGTATATGGACTTACAGTCGGCGAATTTGCCAGTCTTATAAATGAAGAGGGGCTCAACACCGGCCAGAGAGGCGAAGATGAGCATGTAACATGTGAGCTCACTGTCGTACCTATGGAGGGTTGGAGCCGCGATATGACATACGATAAAACCGGACTTCCCTGGATTCTCCCTTCACCTCAGGTGCCTCAGGCACAGAATGCAATAGGATATCCCTGTGCAGGCATTGTGGGCGACTTTTCAGGCCACTATCTCAATATTGGTGTAGGGTATACTCTTCCCTTTCTGACTTTCGCTGCAGAATGGATTGATGCTGACGACTTCAAAGCAGAGCTTGATAGTTATGAGATCCCCGGAGTAGCCTGGCGCACTATCCACTACACACCTTTCTTTGGCTCAAGTCAGGGAAAACTTCTACATGGCGTGCAGTATTTCTTCACTGATTACGACGTAGCTCCCCTTACACTGATCAATTTCTATGTGATGCAGGCAATTCACGAACTCTATCCCGAGCACAATCCCTATGAGGGGGGAAGAAACAGAACTACCGACATCGTGTGCGGTACCGACTATATACGCCTCACATTTGGTAAAAATTTCCTCGTATCCGACATTATCGACTACTGGAACAAAGACGTGGATCACTTTAGAGAACTCTCTGAACAATACTATCTATATTAATAAAAAACTACGAATACAATCTAAGAAAACACAAAACCCCGACAGAATTGTTGGGGTTTTGTATTGTTTGAGACTTTTTAGGGCAAATCCACATTCACTTTGTATCTTTGAGAGTATGAAAAATGTAGTCGCATTGTATTTCAGCCCTACCGGAGGAACCAAAAAGGTGGTCAACAGTATGGCCTGTTCCTTTGCAGCCTTTACCGGATGTGAGTTCTCTGAAAAGGATGTCACACTGCCCAAACAAAGGGAGGGCACACCTGAATTTGGAGTTGATGATGTGGTATTCTTCGGAGTTCCCGTCTATATCGGGAGAGTGCCAAATCTCATAAGGCCATTTTTCGCCTCCATCAAAGGCAGAGGAGCACTTGGGATACCAGTTGTCACTTATGGTAACAGGGCATATGACGATGCTTTGATAGAATTGAGAGATATAATGGAAAAAAATGGCTTCAGGACTGTGGCTGCAGCAGCTTTTCCCGCAGAGCACTCCTTTTCAACCACTCTCGCCGGAGGCCGTCCCGATGAGAAAGATCTTCTATTAGCAGAGGATTTCGCTCGAAAGATTGCAAAAATCCTTACGGCCAATCCCCATTATCTCTGTGGCCACCATACTCCAATTGCTGTACCGGGTAATCCACCACCCTACACCTATTATAAAGCTGTAATCAGCGATAATAAGAACATAGATATACGCAAGGTCAAGCCTTTGACCGACATCTCTAAATGCACCGGCTGCGGGTTATGTGCCCGACTCTGTCCGATGGGTTCGATAAATATTTCTGATCCTACCATCACTGATGGAATATGCATTAAATGTGGTGCGTGCATAAAAAGATGCCCGCAAGGTGCCAAATCGATCACCGACCCCGATTATCTGGAACACAAACGACTTCTGGAAGAGGAATTCGGAAATGTTATAAAAAAAGCCGAGCTTTTTTTATAGTTTCAAGTTCTGAGTATGCAGTTCCGAGTAAGTTTTTAGTCCGGGATTTCTAGTAAAAAATTCAATACTCAACACTCGCAACTCAGAACTCCCCTGCACCACACACCCCGTAACCCGCAACCAGTACCCCGTAACACATCACCAAACACCGCGTAACCCGCAACCCGCACCACTACAGACTACAAACTACCTACTACACACTATTCCATAATTACTTCATCAGTGAATATATAGGCATTACCGCCTGCACCGAGGTGCCATTTGGGTATTTTGCCGTAATTCTTTGCAAAAACTTTGATGTAACGTGCTTCCACACCACTGCCCACATTGCCATAGTCATCTGTAATAGTCACACCAAGGTCGTGAATCTGAGGCGTATAGTCGTCCTCAGCAACATTGTGGCCTACCCTGCCGGCAAATCTATAGGTCTCTCCATCCATTGAGGTATAAAATTCCACATATCGGGGCATCCAAATCCAGGATTTGATATCCTGTAGAAATCCTGCAGCGAGTTTTGTCACTTGTCGGGGCTCTTTCAGATCTATGATAGCTTCGAAATCCTTTCTCTGATAGCCTTGCCAACCACCCAGACGGAAATTGACACTTCCGCGGATACCATCCACCAGTCCCAGATCTCCTCCGGCGGAATATTGTCTGCTGTACTTCTCTTTAATTGTGACATTGTAGGTAGAACCGATCTTTCTAAGTTCTGATTCGGTGATATGGCTACGAAACCAGGATTCATTTTCGCAATAACAACGGATACGGGAGGACTCTTTCAGAGTAAATGGACCTGTATAAAGCTGGAAGTCTCCAGTGCCGCTTCCGGCTTTGGCCCCGTCGAGTGGCTCCACACTATACCAGATACGATATTCAGGATCCATTGCACCAAGGCTTACCTCAACACTCTGCAGAAACATAGAATTGGCAACATTCACCCAGGGATTTTCCACAAAGTCTCCTTCAATAGCCGAAACCGGTCTTTCAGATGGATCCAAGCCAAAGTTTTCATTGGGCTCCGCAATCATATCAAAGTAAAATTCCGCTCCTGAAGCAATATCTTCGTAACTAATGTATGAGTATGGATATTCCTGGTCATTTTTCCACACTTCGCTCACATAATAATTTTCATCGGAGACATCGGGAGCCAAAAGGACAAAGTCGGTACCATCTTCAAGATGAACCACAGCCTCCTCGAATAGAGGTGTACCAAGCACATACTGGTTACTTCCCGGCAACACCGGATAAAATCCCAAAGCACTGAAAATATACCAGGCTGACATCTGTCCGCAATCCTCATTGCCACAAAGTCCATCGGGTTCCGCAGTATAGAGTTCAGTCATAATCTTATGGACTATTTCCTGAGTCTTCCAGGCTTTACCGGCATAGGAATAGAGATAGGCAATATGGTGGCTGGGTTCATTACCCTGGACATACTGTCCGATAAGACCTGTCATATCTGCCGAATTCCATCCGGAAATATCCGCCGGAGCAGTGAAAAGGTCATCCAGACGCTTATCAAATGCCTCTTCACCGCCAAAAAGATCCATGAGTCCCGAAACATCTTGAGGCACATGGAATGTATATTGCCAGGAATTGGCTTCAGTATAGTGCACGTTAACCTCATGTGGATTGAACGGAGTTAGCCAGATGCCATTTATGCGGGGACGCATAAAGCCTGTCGAAGGGTCGTAAATATTGCGATAATATTTTGCGCGGCGTATATATTCATTGTAAGTGGTATCCCGACCGAGTATTTTTGCCACTTGCGCGATACACCAGTCGTCAACCGCATATTCAAGTGTTTTGGAGACCGATTCGTGCTCTTTTTCCGCCAGCACAAGACCATTATTTATGTAAACATCAATACCAAATTCCGCCTTGCGTGAACTCTCTATCATAGCATCCAGAGCCGCATTTGCATCAAATCCGCCGATACCTTTAACAATAGCGTCAGCTATTACAGGCACGGAGTGGTATCCTATCATACAATTGGTCTCATTGGCTGCGAGCTCCCAGATTGGGAGTTTGCCACATTCGTCGTATATAGAGAGAAAAGAGCGGATAAAGTCTGTCGTGCGTTCCCTGTCGATGATGGTCAGCAAGGGATGAAGAGATCTGAATGTGTCCCAGAGGGAAAATACAGTGTAGCGGTCGTAGCCCTCAGCTTTATGTACCTTTCGATCCATCCCGCGATACTCGCCGTTGACGTCGGAATAAAGATTAGGTGCTATAGCGGTATGGTAAAGCGCCGTATAGAACACCTCCATCAGATTTTCGTCACCGACCACTTCAATCTTGGAAAGAAATTTATTCCAGGCCTTATCTGCCTTGTATTTAACCTCCCCAAAATGCCACCTTTTTATTTCAGAACAGACATTTTCCCGGGCATTCTCCACAGAAACCGAGGAAATGCCCACCTTCACATAGAGATCACTGCTGAAAAAGGATTTCTTGAAGGTAATCAGCGCCTTTGCTCCATACCCCTCTCCCCCGGCAATCTGTGCGAGCTTTATCGGACGATTGAATTCCATATAGAAATAGAGGTCCTGATCCTTAGCCCATGATTGGCTCCTGCGTCTGCCGCTGATAGCATTGTGCCCCTCCTGCTTTATATTGGAGTCAAGCACTTTGTCCCTATGCTCGAGATCTATTACCAACTGCGGTTCAACACCCTTGGGAAACAGATATTTGTGCATCGCAGAGCGTCTGCCTACACTCAGGTCAGCCTGCACTCCCCAGCGTTCCAGAAAGACTCCATAATAGCCCGGAGAAGCCTTTTCGTAAGAATGACTGAAAGGAGACTCATAATATTCGTTAAAGATATAATCCTGCGGAAAATTCTCAATCTCACGTCCGGCCGCCTCTTCCATCGCTGCCACGAAGGCTTCATAATCTACAACCGGCATCACCAGCAAATCGCAATAATCAGCGCATCCAGTTCCACTTAGGTGAGTATGTGAAAAACCCCAGATAGTACTATCCGAATAGTGATAGCCCGAGCAACCATCCCAGTTGTCGGTACGGGTATCCGGGCTAAGCTGAATCATCCCGAAAGGGTATGCCGCCCCGGGAAATGTATGGCCGTGGAAATCTGTTCCCACAAAGGGATTTACATATTGTGTATATGAAATCTTACCAAAGTTAAATATACCGGCGGCGCATCCCAGCGGTATCATTATCGACAACGTTGCTATGATAAGTCTACGCATAAACCCCTAATATATTTGTTAAAAACTTCTTCTTAGCAGCCAATGGCTAATGGCTAACAGCCAAGCCCTCACAACACTTCTTCAAGTAAGGAGAGCCTGATACTGTTTGACCCTTTGATAAAGATGGAAAACCCTTCGGGACGCTGCTTTTCAAAGTGATCCTTAAGCTGCTCCACAGTGGTAAACAACTGGACTCTGTCAGGTCTTATTATTCTCGCGGCATGAGCAAATTCCCTTCCCACCAATATTATCTTCTCTATAGATCTTTGACGCTGGAGGAGCTCTACTATTTTCTTATGCTCTTCCAAAGAATCTTCACCCAACTCGAGCATATCTCCAAGAATTACCCACTTGTTCTCCAAAGGCAGCTGCAGAAAATTATCCAATGAGGCGCGCATGCTTGTGGGATTGGCATTGTAAGCATCAAAAATCAGAGTGTTATAGGGAGTCTGGAGCATCTGCGAACGATGGTTCGAAGGAGAATAGTTTTCTATCGCTTTACATGTATCACTGAAAGGAACTTCAAAGTACTCTCCTATTGCAATTGCTGCCAGCACATTATCCACATTGTAAGTACCGATCAGATTGGTGTCGATTATCCGGTCGTGTACCTTGAGACTCAGATAGGGAGAATCCTCATCTCTTCCAATCAAAGAGACCTCATAACGAGTAGTACCATATTTGCACGTCACTACTCCCGGGCGGCTTGCAAGCATTCCCTTGAGATCCTCATTCTCTTCATTGTAGAAGATGGTGCCTCCAATCTGTCTCAAATAGTCGTAGAGTTCCCCTTTTGTCCTCTTTACTCCCTCAAATGAGCCAAATCCGAGCAGGTGCGCTTTGCCAACATTAGTCACAATGCCGCAAGTAGGTTCAGCAATCTTTACCAATGAAGCTATTTCGCCCGGAGCGCTCGCTCCCATCTCCACTATCGCAATTTCAGTCTTCTCATTGATGTTCATCAGTGTCAGGGGTACGCCTATATGATTGTTTAAATTGCCCTCGGTGGCCATAGTCCTATATTTCTGTGAGAGCACGGCGTCTATAAGCTCCTTTGTGGTAGTCTTTCCATTGGTGCCGGTAATTGCCAGCACAGGAATATCGAAGTGAGTACGGTGATAGTGTGCCAGTTTCTGAAGAGTTGCAAGCACGTTCTCTACTAAGATGCAACTCCCTTTGCCAACCCCGGGAGAGGCGGCATCGAGCGTTGCACGATCCACTATCGCACATTTTGCTCCCTGATCCAGCGCTTCAAGCGCGAAATCATTACCGTCGAAGCGTTCTCCCTTGAGAGCGAAAAACATGGTTCGTGGGGTAATTTTGCGACTGTCTGTGGTCAGGGAGCCGCATTTCTTGTACAATTTATAAAGTTCATCAAGTGTGATCATAATAATTGCCCTCCTATATTGTTATTTTCTGCCTGTGGAACCGAACCCTCCGGCTCCACGTCCGGTATTTCCCAATGTTTCCACCTCTTCCCATTCCACTTTTTCGTGGCGGGAAACCACCATTTGTGCAATACGTTCTCCAGGATTGATTGTAACAGGGTCGGGAGAAAGATTTACCAACAACACATTGATTTCACCACGATAGTCGGCGTCTATTGTACCGGGGCTATTTGTAATTGAAATGCCGTGTTTGGCAGCCAGACCACTGCGTGGTCTTATCTGTGCCTCATAACCTTCGGGAAGCTCTATATGGAGACCTGTTGGAATCATTGCGCGGCAGAGAGAACCCAGTGTTATAGGTTCGGTGATATTGGCCCGCAGATCCATTCCTGCCGAATGTGGGGTGGCATATTGAGGAATATCAAATGCAGATTTATTGACTATTCTGACTTTCATATAACGAGAGTTTTTTCTTTTTCCTTTCAAAAAATACAATCGCGGCAATAATCGCCGGATAGATCATTACAATTAGCGCTTGAACTATAAGTTTAAGCCAAAGAGGCATTTCCGGCAGGAGTGTGCTGAGTCCGAAAATAACGAGGGCAATGGCGATTAAAAGAAAAATACGCCACCACTTATAAGGAATATAGTAATGTTTGCGACCCAGCAGTGTGCTGATGAGCAGCATCACCGAATAACTGGCCAAATGGCCCCATGCAGCAGCGTGATAGGAATATATCGGCATAAATATCACATTTACTACAATAGTCACTGCCAGACCGGCGAGAGCGACATATATGGCATACTTTGTCTTTCCGACCAGTTTATACCACATATCCACATTGAAGAGCATTCCCAGTACCACATAAGCCATCAGCATTACCGGAGCAATAGAGAGTCCCACTCTGAAATCCTTACCTAGTATTAGACCGATTTCATCCATAAAGAGCATTATAGCCAGAAAACCAAACATACAGAAGGCTACAAACCACTGCATCACATCGGCATAGACACTCTTACTGTCACTCTCCCTCTGCCTCTGGAAGAAAAACGGCTCCGCTGCATACCTGAACATCTGAATAAAGAGCGACATTATCACCGCAATCTTGACTCCGGCCTGATAGACACCTAAATCTGCTCTCCAGGCAATAGGATCTGCGTTGAGAAAGCGCATCAATATCCTGTCAAGGAAATCATTCATCACTCCAGGGAGACCTGCAATCATCAAAGGAAGGGAATATGCCAGTAACGGTTTCCATAATTTGCGATCGATACGCAATCTCAAATGCATCAGATCCGGTAAAAGCATTACAAGCGCGAGTATGCAGCTAACGAAAATGGAGAATATCGCGTATGTGAAGTCGGGTGTAGCACTCACAAAATTAAGTAACCAGTGGTCGGGATTCGCAGCAAAACGGGCCGGCATCACCAGATAAAGGATAAGATTGACTCCAAGTTCGGTAAAAATCTTAAGGGTCTTGATGATTGCAAACCTCAATGCCTTGTGTTTATATCTGAGTTTTGCGAAGACAATCGCAGTAGAACAGTCTATTGCAAGAATGGCGGCAACATATATTATGATATTGGAAAACCCTTCATACCCAAGTCCCGAAGCTATATTACCCGCAAAGAGGGAAGTTCCCAGGAAAAAGATGAGTGAAAGAAGGCTGACAATGACAAATGCCGTGGAAAAGACAAAGCGCTTGTCAACACCTTCCCTACTGGCAAAACGGAAACATCCAGTCTCCAGGCCAAGCATAAGCACTACCTGAAGAATGGCGATGTAGGCCATAAACTCGGTCACCACACCATAATCAGACTGGACCAGAACCCTGGTGTAAAGAGGAACAAGCAGGAAATTGACTATTCTGGCCAATATAGTGCTCAGTCCATAAATCGCCGTTTCGCCCGCAAGCTGTTTCAATGGATTCGCCATCTCACAACAATAATTAATTAGCAAACTTACAAAAAATTCGCTAATTTTGAGATTCAAAAACCCTAAAGATCATGCAAAAGAGATTATTACTACTTTTCTGCGCAACAGCGCTCGTGATAGCCGGCTGTAAGGGCGGCAACAAATCCAGAAACGACACTTCAGAGGAGATTCAATCTTTGACCACACTATCCGAAACTGAAACAGACGACACAATTGACAATCAAGAGGACATGAACAGAGAAGAAACCAAGCTGCAGGAAGGCGACGATGCTGCAGCCATCAAAGTCAAATTCCCCGAGGAGCCGATATACGCCATCAAAACCACAAAAGGCACAATAAAGGTAAAGCTCTATAAGGAAACACCTATACACCGTGACAACTTTGTCAAACTTGTGAATAAACATTTCTACGACGACATCCTTTTCCACAGGGTCATCAATAACTTCATGATCCAGGTGGGCGACCCAAACACCAAGGATTCGACAAAGTTTGACAGAATAGGAATGGGCGGTCCCGGCTATACCATTCCTAACGAGATCTCCCAGTGTGTTAAAGCCGGCAAGAGCCACAAAAAGGGAGCATTGGCAGCAGCAAGACGCGGTGATGCCGTCAATCCCGACAAAGAATCGAGCGGATCGCAGTTTTATATTGTACAGAGCGAGGAGGGCTGCAAACACCTTGATGGTGAATATACCATCTTTGGCGAGACCATCGAAGGACTGGACGTCATCGACAAGATAGCCTCCGTGAAGACTGACCGTAACGGTCGTCCCGATAGTGATATTTCCATCATCTCCATCACACTCGTAAACAAATAATGAAGGAGTTTCTGGATCTTGTCAAAAAGAGCCGTAGCTACCGTCGTTTCTACCAGGATATGCCGGTAAACAGGGCACATCTGCTCAAGATGGTGGAAGCTGCGCGCTTTTCACCCTCTGCACGCAATGTTCAGCCACTCAAATATGCTCTTTACTCCGATAAGGAACAATGTGAAGCTATCTTCCCCACTCTGGCCTGGGCAGGCTATCTGACCGACTGGGATGGTCCGTGTGAAGGTGAGCGTCCTTCCGCATATATAATTCAACTTCACGACACAAACATATCCGACAGATATTCCTGTGACCACGGCATTACAGCACAAAGCATTTTGCTACAGGCAGTGGAGCTTGGATATGGTGGCTGCATCATCGGTGCGGTAAAACGCGACGAACTCTCAGAAATACTGAATTTTCCTGACCATCTTAAGATCATCAATGTCCTCGCTCTCGGAGTACCTAAAGAAAAGGTTATAGTTGACGATATTAAAGAGGGAGACTACAAATATTGGAGAGAACCCGACGGTACGCACCACGTACCCAAAAGGACCCTTGACGAACTTATATTTACACCGAAGAAAGATTAAACCCTATGAAATTGACTTTTAGACTTCTGCCGCTGCTTTTGGCGGCCTTTATGGCATTTTCCTGCGCTCCCAAGCAGAAAGGCCCGGATCCGCGCAACCCCTACGGACTTGAAATCATCAACACATTTGAAGAATATCTCGAGAGCGTGGATGCCGACCCTGATATGGAATTGGTGGACCTGAGCACATTTATTCCGGGAGTAGTGCTGGATATCCGTTATGCTACTGAAAACAACTTCACCGGCACTCAAATTTATACCAGTCCGGAAGCATACGCACGCCGTCCCGTGGCTGAAGCGCTGCTTGCTATTCAGGAAGAGCTCTCCACACGAGGACTCGGTTTGAAAATTTTTGATGCTTACCGCCCCTATGCGGCCACCCTCTATTTTTATGAAGTCTATCAAGACACCGTATTTGTGGCTTCACCAACTAAAGGCTCAAATCACAACCGCGGATTTGCCGTAGATCTGACCATCATCAATCTGGAAACCGGCGAAGAACTGGAGATGCCTACGGAATTTGACGAATTTACGGAACAGGCTGCCCTCGGATATATGGACCTTCCCGATCTTGTCATTTACAACCGCACCCTTCTCTTGGACATTATGGTAAGACACGGTTTTACGCCCTATGATGGCGAATGGTGGCATTATAACTATAGTAAAGAGAGAGATAAGTATCCGATAATGGATATTCCTTTCGAAGAACTCGACATGAAGGATTAAAATTTTCGCGAATTTACACGAATTTTTTACGAATTAAAGCGATTTTTTTTGTTGTGGCACGCGGTTTGCTATTTCATAAATCGAATAGTTTTTTCATAGGTTAAGTTTTAGGTTAATAGAGATCAGCGGTGACCATTCGGTCGCCGCTTCTCTTTAATAAAAAGCCTTCTTAGAGTAGTCCGGCAGGGATTTCAAGAATAATGTGATCTTCTCCCCACTCAAGTATAAGATCGTCGTGCAGAGGCAGAAGCACCTCTTCACCCTCATATATAACTGCGATATATTCGTTGCCGGAGGCATTGGTATAATCGGAGATCACTCCTATGAGAGTATTATTACTATCATACACCTCCATACCTATGATCGGGAGCTCACTATCCTGATCTTCGTCAATATCGAAGAAAATCTCTTTGCCCACTATCTCTTCCGCCTCTTCGAAAGTGTCGATATTTTCAAATTTCAAAATATAACGCCCCCCTTTTGCCTGGCAGGATTCTATAAAAAAGGGAACCGGTAGTCCATCAAAATAGATGAACACCGGTCCTTTAAAATTGATATCTTTTGGATCGGATGGGGACAAGTTTACAACAACATCCCCTTTGTCACCATAAGATTTCGCAACCTTCATCTGAAACTATGCTTCAGCAGCAGGTTCTGCGGTTTCCTCAGCAGTAGCTTCGGTAGAGGCGGCCTCAACAGCAGCAGCTTCAGCGGCAATAGCCTCTTCTTCGGCACGTGCGGCAGCTTCCTCAGCAGCCTTTGCGGCAGCCTCTTCGGCTTTCCTCTTGGCAATAGTTTCAGCTCTCTCGGTATTTACCTTAGCCTCAGCGCTGATAGCAGCCTTTCTTGCTTCAAGATCCTGATTGAAGATATCCTGCTTTTTGGATTTAACTTTTTGCTCCTTCGTGGCCTTCCATGCATTCCACCTCTTGTCAGCCTCTTCCTGAGAGAAAGCACCTTTGGCAACACCACCCTGGAGATGTTTCCTGAGGAGAACACCTTCATAAGAGAGGATGCGGCGGGCGGTCTCAGTAGGCTGAGCACCCTTGTTAAGCCAGTTTAGGGCCTTTTCTCCGTCGAGGGAGATAGTGGCGGGATTTGTGTTGGGGTTGTAGTGACCGATCTGCTCGATTATGCGACCGTCACGCGGAGCGCGGGAGTCTGCAACCACGATATGGAAGAAAGCGTAGTCCTTCTTTCCGCGGCGCGATAGGCGAATTTTTACAGCCATTTCAATAAAAAATTAAAGTTAATAATTGTGTTAACTTCCTTATCTTCTCGAGAAAAGGTCTGCAAAGATAGGGATAATTAAGAGAAAACAAAAAAATCCTACGGAAATTTTCTCCGTAGGACTTTCAATCTGAAAAATCAAAATCTGCCGGTGCCTTTCAAAAAATGATAATGACAGCCAGCCGGATTGATAAGACTACCACAAAATTTCGATAAACTTCTTGTAATTATATTCTCTTGTTCTGTCTTGAACACTAAACAAGTCAACCAGCCACCAAATACCACAGCCACCTGCGGTAATGAGCTTTAAAACACCCAATCCAATATCACCGAGCATAAACCGATCAATACCAAGCTGGCCTAAAAAGATGGAAACTAGTAACATGACCGTTGGATTTTTGTATTCGTAAAAACGAATAAGATCGCTCTTCGAGTCCGGAGTAGCAGCCAGTCTCTCACGAATAGTCTGGATATTAGCAGAGGAGAAATATTCCCCTTTAATAGAAAGAAATGAGTCAATTTTTTGATTTTCCATAACGAAGCAATTAAGTGTTAGGTATAATATGTTAAATTCTTGTCCTTCAATGCATTGGCCTACCGGCCTCAGAATGTGCGAAGTTTTTCTATCAGGTTTAACTGCGAATTTGATGAAATTATTTGAAACTTCCAAATCTATTATCTCGTAACCCACTGGTTTGCACTACAAAAAGAGCGGCCTGAAAAAGATCAAATCAACTCTTTTCAGGCCGCCCATATATGTCTAACGATATAACTATAAATTTCCCGGTAAAAATGTGGTCAGAAATGCTCTCCTACGGATTCATCAAATCCGTATTAACAAATCTGATGATGTCGTAGATGGATTCTATGGCGGCGTCGGCGGGGCCGTCTGGTTCGATTAGCTTGGCCTTGTTGTAGGCATTGATTGCATCACCCCAAAGTTGCTGGCGGCGATAGATGCCGCCAAGCAGGTACCAGGCGTGTGCACAGCCGGGGTCTTTCTTCAAATAGTCGTTGAGGGAGTCGTAGGCCTTGTCTATCTTGCCGTCCCTCAGCAAAGTTTCTATGTCCTTCAATCCTGCCATATCATACTATTCCTGCAAATCCGATAAATGCCATTGCCATAATACCAGTGACTATCAGTGCGATAGGGACGCCTCTGAAAACCTTGGGAATATTGTTGAGATCAAGTTGCTCCCTAATACCTGCAAAAAGGGTTATTGCAAGACCGTAGCCGAGAGCACATGCCACCGTATAAACCACTGACTGACCGAGATTGAGCATATGGGGATCACTACCAAAGGTAAATTCATTGTTTACAACGAGCAATGCCACTCCAAGCACACAGCAGTTGGTGGTAATCAGGGGAAGGAAGATGCCCAGAGCCTGATAAAGCGCAGGACTGATTTTCTTGAGTATAATCTCTACCATTTGCACAAGACCGGCAATGACGAGAATAAAGCTCACTGTCTGGAGAAATTCTATACCAAGAGGCACGAGCACATAATACTGGAGCAGGTAGGTTGCCAAAGTTGAGAGAGCCATTACAAAAGTCACCGCAGCCGACATACCGAGAGCGGTATTTACCTTCTGGGATACACCTAAAAAGGGGCATATTCCAAGAAATTGCGACAACACAATGTTGTTGACAAATACGGCAGATATGATGATAATGATATATTCCATAATTATGCCTTTTTAGCGGTTACTGTTCTGAACAAAACTATGAGGTATGCTAGCACGATAAATGCGCCCGGAGCAAGGATAAAAGCGAGTATTCCATCTCCCTGGATGAATTTCCAACCGAATATAGAACCACTGCCGAGGAGTTCACGTACAAAGCCGAGAATGGTCAGGGCTATCGTAAAACCGAGCCCAACCCCGATTCCGTCACAAGCGGAGTCAATCACGGAGTTTTTATTGGCATATGCTTCGGCACGGCCCAGCACAATACAGTTTACTACAATCAGCGGAATAAATATACCGAGAGTCTCGTAAAGTGAGGGCAAGTATGCCTGAAGGAGCAGTTGCACTATGGTCACGAATGCTGCAATCACCACGATGTAAGAGGGTATGCGCACTTGTTCGGGGATAAGCTTTGCTATCGCAGAGATGGTCATATTGGAAAGTACGAGTACAAAGAGGGTGGCAAGTCCCATACCCATACCGTTAAGGGCCGATGTGGTGGTGCCCAATGTAGGACACATACCGAGGATAAGAACAAATGTTGGGTTGTTCTTGATTATGCCGTCAATTATCAGTTTCAATTTTCCCATGGTTACTGCTGTTTTTGAAGTTCAACAAATACCTTATGAGCTGTATCGACACCTTTGAGGAAAGCCCTCGAAGTGACGGTGGAAGCGGTAATAGCGTCAATCTCTCCGCCATCTTTGGTGACAGTAAGATTGGAAAAAGCAGGATTCTTTCCCACTATTTGTGTTCTGGTGGGGATTTCATCGGAAATTTTTGCACCTAGTCCGGGTGTTTCCGAATGAGAAATCACCGCTGTATTATAGATAGTGCCATCCGCCTTGAAGCCCACCATTATCTGAATGGGGCCTCCGAAGCCGGAGGTATTGACTTTTATGGCGTAACCGACGATAGTTCCGTCCATTTTAGCGGGATACACAACACTACCCTCTACCTTCATCATCTCTTCAGAGGGGTTGTTGTTACATTCGGGGACGACGGCCTTTATGGCATTGTTTATTTTTGCCAATTCCGCAGCCTCAATAGGAGCTTTTGTCACGGAATAGACAACCCCGAGCAGTGCGGAGCAAATGAAGCAGATAACCGATAGTGTTATCACCATATTTTTGAAAGATGATTCTTTAGCCATTTTTCACCTCCTTTGCGTATCTCCTGGGTTTACAATATTTATTGAGAAGAGGAACTGTCGTATTCATTATTAGAATTGCGAAAGAAATTCCTTCGGGATATGCTCCGAAATAACGGATAAGCACAGTGATGACACCAATGCCGATAGAATATATAACTATACCCTTGACCGACATCGGCGATGTGACATAATCGGTTGCCATAAAGATGGATCCAAGCAGCACGCCTCCGGTAAAGATATTGAACAAGGGACCTGTGTATATTTCAGGGTTGATCAGATTGAAAATCCCTGTCATCACAGCTATAGTGCCCACAATGATAAGCGGAATGTGAGGCTTGATAACTCTCCTGATAAGAAGATATACAAATCCAAGGATAAGCGCGAGCGCGGAAATCTCGCCAACCGAACCTCCTGCCTTGATGAAAAACATCTCCCTAAAGGTGAACTCATTTGCAGCAAAAATCTCGGGAAGTGTGAGTCCGGCTGCCAGGCCTTCCTTGGCAATCCCCAGAGGAGTTGCACCAGTGAAGGCATCCACGTCTGTCCTGAACCACGACTCGGGAATTGTCCAATCGGTCATTAGTGTCGGAAATGATATCAGCAAAAAGACACGTCCCACAAGAGCAGGGTTAAATATATTCTGTCCCAAACCGCCAAAAGTCATTTTGACAATTCCGATTGCTACGATTGCACCTATTACAACGAGCCACCAAGGGGAACTGGGTGGAAGGTTGAGAGCCAGAAGACAACCTGTAACCGTCGCAGACAAGTCATTAACGGTTACTTTTGTCTTCATTATAAATTTTTGGATTAAATATTCCACTAAAACACAGGAAATGACACCCACAAGCACCAACTTTATAGCAGAGAATCCAAAGAAATAGATGGAAACCAGCAGTGAGGGTGCAAGGGCTATCAGCACATCCCTCATCAGAGACTGAGTATTCTCCTTTACATGAAGGTGAGGAGCACCTGATACTAAAAGTCTTGCCATAGTTTACTTTTTTACAGATCTGTTACGCATTATATTCATAACCTCCGCCTTGCTTACCCTAATAATGTCAAGCAAAGGAATATGTGCAGGACAGGAGTATAGACAGCATCCGCATTCAATACAGTCATGGATTTTCTCCTTTTCGAGTTCATCATACATACCGCCGATGCGGGAAAGTTTATTGAGAAGATAGGGTTCCAGGCCCATAGGGCAGGCATCGATGCAGTTTCCACATCTGATGCAGTTTCCCTCCTCCTTTCTCTTGGTCTCAGCTTCGGTCAGAAGCAGTAAAGCAGAAGTCGCCTTAAGGGTGGATGCCTCGATATTTGCCACAGCTTTGCCCATCATAGGACCTCCGCTGACAAACTTAGCTGCATCACTCGGAGCACCTCCGATGGCATTGAGTATCTTCGAGAATGGAGTACCTACCCTCACAAGGAAATTTCTATGTTGGGGAACGCAGTTACCGGTGACGGTCACCACATTGTCAATAAGAGGTTTATTCTTCTGGACCGCCTCATATACAGCCAACGAAGTACCCACATTCTGAACTACCGCTCCCACTTCGATTGGAAGTGCTAATGAAGGCACTTTACGGCCGGTTAGTGCATCAATAAGCTGTTTTTCGCCTCCCTGAGGATATTTCTTTTTGAGAGCAACCACCTTCATGTCGGGATAGTGTGATGCAGCTCGTGTTATAGAAACAATAGCTTCAGGCTTATTCTCCTCTATACCTATATAGCATTTATCTACTTTGAGAGCCTTCATCATTATGGCTGCGCCAATAACGATCTCATCGGGACGCTCTCTCATTATCCTATCGTCTGAGGTGATATAAGGCTCACATTCAGTACCATTTATAATAAGGTATTCGGCTTTTTTGTCCTTGGGGGGATTGAGCTTGACATGCGTCGGAAATGCAGCCCCGCCAAGTCCTACAACGCCCGCATTTTTGATTTTTTCAAGAATTTCTTCTGAAGAAAATGGGATTTCCCTTACTATATCTTTGCTTCTATTAATCTCTTCGCACCACTCATCGCCTTCTACGTCAATCACAATGTGCATAACGGGATTTCCTGCCAGGTCACCTTTCGGCTCCACTGCCTTTACCGTTCCCGAAACGGATGAGTGCACAAAGGTTGAAATAAATCCTGTAGGCTTACCTATGACCTGACCCACCTTGACCTTGTCCCCTTTTTGCACCACAGGCTCGGCCGGAGCACCCAGATGTTGAGCCATTGAAATGTAGGCTACATCCAGAACAGGAAATGTCTCGATATGTGCCTCGCGGGAGAGTTTGTTCTCTTGAGGATGGATACCACCTATTGAAAATGTACGTTTCATATCTGTTCCTCCCTAATTTTCATTTTTTACAACAGGATTCTGCACTTCTACCTTATTGGGCGTCACAGCCACCTTAAGGGGGAAATTGACTGCCCAAATGGCATTGGTCGGACACTCGTCAATACACTTACGGCAAAGCTTGCACTTGGAAGCGTCAATGTAGGCGAGATTATTTTCAATAGTAATAGCTTCGAAAGCACATACCTTAGCGCATTTACCACAGCCGATACAGCTCACTGAGCAGGCCTTGCGAGCAATCGCTCCCTTATCCTTGTTTGAGCAGGAGACATAAACCCTGCGATTTTTAGGACCCTTGGGACGAAGTTCGATGATGGACTTGGGACAGACTTTGACACAGGCTCCGCAAGCTACGCACTTCTCCTCGTCAACCTCAACTATACCGCGTTTTTCATCGAGGTGGATAGCATCAAACTTACACACAGAAACGCAGTCGCCCTTACCCAGACAGCCATACTTACAGCCGGTATCTCCGGAATAAAGCGAAGCCATAACCTTACAAGAGGCATACCCATCAAAACAGTTGGTCTTTGCGCGGTTGTCAAAGGTGCCGTGACACTTGATGACAGCCACTCTCGGCTCCGTTTTAACTGCTTCCTGACCAAGAGCTGTCGCTATTTTTTCCATAACTGCATCGCCTCCGACAGGACAGTAAAACGAACCAATGGATGAGGCCTTCACAACATCTTCAGCAAATGCGTGGCATCCGGCCAGACCGCATCCGCCACAATTGGCTCCGGGGAGCAAGGACTCGACTATGTCTACCCTCGGATCCTCTTCAACCTTGAACATTTGTGCCACCAGGTAGAGGACCACCGAAAAGAGCAGTCCGAGCACCACCAGACAAACAATCGTGTAAATAATCGTTGTAATCATTTGGATAGTTTTTCAATAGAAAAAGTAAAGTCTTTAGATATTTTGTTTTTTAATAGATAGATAAGAAAAAAATAGAACGCAAGAATTGCAAGTACACTAATTCCGGTAATGAGTTCGCTCACCCCGATTTTTGTTAAGATAAAAATTGTGGCAAGAAGCAACATCAGAGGTACGACTGAGGTAATCCAAACAGCTCTGGCACCAAGAGATGCCTTGAGAAGCACTTTCACCTCCTCTCCAACCTGATAATCGCAGGCCAGTGTTGATATTGATTGGGGAATATCGATAGTCTTGATGGATTCATCAGACGCGATGCAGACACCTTTAGCGTGACAAGCCGCACAAGCTGACTTGTTGAGAATCTCAACTGTAATAAACTCATTTGTAATTGAGGTCACAACACCCGGGTGCTCTATATTATTTGCTTTTACAGCCATTATTCCTTTTTAATAAGACTGGTCAAAGGATATTTGACACCTTCATATACACCTACTCGGCCATTTATCGCACCCACTGCAACGGGTGCCGAGAAGAAAATGGGAAGCTTGTTGGCATCATCGGAAAGCCAGATAAACACTTTTTCCTCACCATAGAAGACACTTTCTCCATCACCTTCGCCAAAGGAGAAGACAGAAGTTTCATCTTTATCTTTGGAACGATTTTTCTTGGGATTTACGGCAATAGCCAGCTTAATAGCATTGAAAGTACCCACCTTGGCTATTTTCTTCTTTTCACGACCGACAAAACGTACGCGTATATCCAGGACATCCTTATCGAGAGCAACTGTAAAAGGTACAGGCTCACTATTTTCGAGCTTTTTGAAATCGAGACATCTCACTGCAAAAAAGATATTGATGATGTCACGGATCACAACATCCTCGTAGAAAGTTGTATCCCTACGGGGACGGCCCTTCTTGTCAAGGACGGCGTTTAGCGTTTTACCGTCGTCACTCCAATTATACCAGTTCTTGGCATAATAACTCCCCTCATTCACATCTCTGTGGAAATAGAGAGGCTTCAAGTCCTTGACATAGAACTTTGATTCATAAATATCCCTCACCTTGAAGAATGAATCCCAGAATTTATAGGTACTTGCCTTTGCCAAGAGATGGTAATAGGGCTCTTTGCCCTCCTCAGACTTTTCTGTAAAAGTAAACTTTACACTGGCAATATCTGCGCTGAAGCCCCACTTGTAATGTACAATCAGCTCCATGTTTTCACCGCTCTGGAAAGGATACTCCTTATTCTGTGCGGTAGCGCCCACTGAAAAGAAAGAAAGAATAAGTGACAGTAGCGCAAAAAATATTTTTTTCATCAAATAATCGTTTTAATTAAAATCATCACTCGGGCCCATTCCCGCATAATCCAGCGGCTCCGCACTGTTCATCTTTGAACCGTGATATTCGGTTCGGATCATCGGGTCACCCGGTAATACATCATCTATATCCACAAATCGTACCCTATCTGACTCAAACTTCATCGGAACGTCTCCAACTGCACCATTTCTATGTTTTAAAATGATAATTTCAGTACCACCGGTAATTATATCATCAGAAGGAAGTCCCACTTTTTCCGGACGATGGATAAACATTACAATGTCCGCATCCTGCTCGATGGCTCCGGACTCACGAAGGTCACTCAACTGAGGACGTTTGTTGCCACCGCGTGTCTCCACTGAACGGTTGAGCTGCGAAAGAGCTATGATGGGCACATTGAGTTCCTTTGCAATGGCCTTAAGAGAACGGGAGATAGCCGATACCTCCTGCTCGCGCATACCGCGAAGGTCGGGAGGTCCCGTCATCAACTGCAGATAGTCTATTATAATGATTTTCACTTTGTTATTATTGACAAGGCGGCGGGCCTTGGAGCGAAACTCATAAATGGAAAGTGAAGGCGTGTCGTCAATCCACAAGGGAGACTTGGAGAGTCTGGCCACTCCTTCGTTGAGTTGTATCCACTCGGCATTGGTCATTTTTTTTGCTCCGCGGATCTTTTCGGCTTCAAGACCTGTCTCTCCAATCATCACTCGCTTAACCAGTTGTGTGGCAGGCATCTCAAGAGAGAAGAATGCCACGGGGATATTATGGTCGATGGCCATATTGCGCGCCATGGTCAGCACAAACGCAGTCTTGCCCACGGAAGGGCGCGCCGCTATAATGATCAGGTCTGAGTTTTGCCATCCGAAAGTAATCTTGTCAATTCCTGTAAAACCGGAAGGAATTCCACTGAGTCCATCCTCTCTTTGCTGGCTGGTCTCGATCTCAGTGATAGCCTGTTGAATAATATCCTTTATCGGAGAGGTTTCGCGGCGCATATTGCGTTCCGCAAGCTCAAATACCTCTTTTTCTGCAGTATCCACCAAGTCATCGACCGTCATTGAATCGTCAAAAGCACTCTTTTGGATCTTATATGAAATAGAGATGAGCTCTCTCTGGATATATTTCTGGAGGAGAATTTTAGTGTGATAATCGATATGAGCGGCAGCTCCGATTTTGAGAGTAAGCTGGCTCAAATAGGCCGTACCTCCAATATCATCGAGATCTCCTCTTTTGCGCAACTCGTCAGATACTGTGAGGATATCCACGGGGTCATTACGCTTCGAGAGGGTGGCTATTGCATCGTATATCTTGCGGTGAGCATCTTTATAGAAGCATTCGGCCGAGAGTTGATCAAGGACATCGACCACTACATCCGGCTCCAATAAGATTGCGCCAAGGACGGCCTCCTCAATATCAATTGCCTGTGGGGGAACCCGACCTCCCAGCTCTTCGCCGAGAAGTGCCAAATCTACCTTTTTGTCCTTTTTCTTGTAATCGGTCTTCGCCATATCTGACTTATTCTTCCTGTTGATCAGGAGATTTAACAAGTATGCGACCGCAGTGCTCGCAGATAATCATTTTTTTGCTCTCAATGACATCAAGGATCCTTTGGGGAGGAATATTATTAAAGCAACCTCCGCAAGCGCCTCTCTCAACTGTTACAACAGCAAGTCTATTTTTTGCGCCTTTCCGTACACGTTCGTAAGCATTTATAGCTCTCTCATCCAGAGTAGCAACAAGGGAAGCACGCTTTTTGAGGAGTTCTTCCTCCTCTTTGGCTGTCTCCTCGGTGATGGATTTAAGCTCCTTTTCCTTATCTGCCAGATCTATCTGTCTTCCCGAAAGAGCTGTTTTGGACTCTTCAAGAGAGAGTTTTTTCTCGGCAATGATGGCATTACCCTCCTTGATGTTTTTCTCAGAAACACTTATTTCAAGTTCCTGATACTCAATTTCCTTTGACAGAGATTCGAACTCGCGGTTGTTCTTTACATCATTACGCTGTTCTTCATATTTAGCTATAGCCTTCTTAGACTCCTCTATCTGATGCTTGTATTCAGTGTTGTATTTTTCAATCTCCTTAATTTCAGCCAATGTATTTGATATACGGGTCTTCAGACCCTCTATTTCGTCTTCAAGGTCCTCTACTTCAAGCGGAAGTTCACCTCTGAGCAGATATATCTTGTCAATATTGGTATCAATATTTTGGATTTGATACAAAATTTGAAGCTTCTGCTCCATCTCCTTCGCATCTGTTTCGCCTGAATGATGTGAAAGCGAAACAAAGGTTTCCCGCTGGTCTATAGGAGTAACCACTTTTGTTGCCTTTTTTGTCGCCATATACTTAGAAATAAAATATTGGATTGTTATTATTATTCAAGAAAGTGTGGATTGCAAAGGTAGGAATTTTTTTGCTAAGAATTTCATACAACTTATCCACAATATCTCTCTCGCTCTCATAATGTCCGATATCCATCACCATAAAGCCTTCAGAACAGAAATAATGGTGATAAGAGAGATCTCCGGTGATAAAAAGCTGAACCTCTGCTTCCATGGCCTGAGGTATAAATGAAGAACCACTGCCCGCGCAGACAGCAACCCTCGAAACAGGCTCTTCAATAAGCCTTGAACTGCGCAAACGCTCTACACCAAAAGCTTTCTTGACAAATGTAGAGAGTTCTTGCGGCTCTACCGGTGAGGGTAGAGTACCGACAAGTGCCAACGAAGTCTCGTCGAGAGGCTCAATATTCTGCAGCCCAAGTCGTAGCGCCATTAAAGCGGTCACTCCACCCTCGGCCTTGTCAGCATTTGTGTGTGCTGAGTAGATGACGACACCGTTCGTAATTGCAAGAGTGATACATTTGCCGATAAAAGTGTCGGGGTTGATCTTTTTGACACCAGCAAAAATCAGCGGATGATGAGTAATAACCATATTAGCGCCGACGGCCACCGCAGCTTCTATCAGCTCAGGAGTGCAATCAAATCCGATCATAACGCCCTTTATCTCCTGCTCCGGAGATCCTATGCAGAAACCGGAATTGTCCCAAGGCTCCTGCGTACCGAGGGGGGCGAATTCCTCGATAATTAGTGCTATATCTTTTGCTTTCATATCAAACATCAAGAACTAAAGTGACTCCTGGACCTCCACAAGTGTAGCGCGGATATTCCTGAGTCTTTCTATAGCTTCACTCCGGCGGTCAACCTCATCCAATCCAAGACGCAGCCGTTTGCGAGCACCCTCAAGGGTCATGCCCTGGTCTTTCACAAGCCGGGAAATATTCTTGAGTGCAATAATGTCAGCTTCGCGGTATAGACGGTTCCCTTTATTGTTGCGGTCCGGACGCACATATTCGGGGAAAGTATCCGACCAGAAACGAATCAGTGAGACATTGACGTCAAACATTTTCGCCACCTGGCCTATAGTATAGTAATATTGTCCTTTCATCTCTTTTTAGTCCATAGATTGTCCGGTGCTAAGCGCAATCATCATCATTTCCTGGTAAGCAGATGGATTAATATCAGCAAAAAAGTAATTTATAGGATCAACGTAATTATCGTTGACTATCACTTCATAGTGAAGATGGGGCGCAAATGATGTGCCGCTGTTACCAACTCTGCCGATAACCTCAGACTGTTGCACTTTCTGCCCCTTTTTGACCATAATCTCCTGTAGGTGTGAATAAGTTGTGACTATGCCACCGGAATGGGTTATCTCAATACGCCTACCCCACGCAGTTGTTTGCCTGGAGACCAATGTGACAGTACCGGAGGCAGCAGCAAGCACTTCAGTGCCCACCGGAGAGAGTATGTCGAAACCGGTGTGCTCGCGAAGCGTCTTGTAAAAGGGGCTGAACTTGTTGCCCACCGATGCTCCGGTTCTGGCAATGGAGAAATCCCTTACGGGAATTATTGAGGGAATTGTCTTCCAGTCAAGGTCTTCTGTTGATAGGCGATGATTGATGATTTCAATGGAATTGTTGATTCTGCCGGAGATCGACTCAAGACGGGATCCACGGATATTAACATTCCAGATAAGATCATTTTCATCTTCTTCGTAGATTGTGCCAAGATCTAGGCGACCCGTATCACGGCCTGTCATATATGTCGGAGGAGCTGAATGAAATATATCGTTGTATATCTGCCTGTCTCTTGCTTCAAGGCCCTCAATAACACTCTCAACAATCTCTATCTGCTCCTTCATCCTAACGTATTCACGTTCCATATAATCCCTTTCGGCAATGAGTTGCTTTTCGCGGTCGGTACTGAAGAAGATAGAAAAGATTGCATAATAGATTACTGCGACAAGTAAACTGAAAAAGACATACTTGCCTACAACAAGAAGAGCCCTCCAGATGGAGAACTTCTTTTTGTCAAATCTGAGTTCTTTTTTGTTGTAGAAAAATTTGGCCATATCTTACTTGCGGTCTTTACCCGCAAGAATCATGCTCTGATATTCTTCAGGAGAGATTTCGTGGTCAAAATAGTTGCAAGGATTGACAGCCTTGTCTTTATAGATCACCTCATAATGGAGATGTACACCCTTGGAGCGGCCTGTAGTACCCATCTTACCAACCTGTTCGCCACGACTGACTCTCTGGCCCGGCTTTACAGTGGCCTGATGTAAATGCGCATAGCGTGTCTTATATCCGAACCCATGATCCACAATTACCTGGTTGCCATAACCAAAGAAATTGTAGCATACCTCAACTACAATACCATCACCGGTAGCATAAATAGGTTCGCCTGTCTTTCCGGAAATATCCACACCCTTATGCATCCTGATGCTCTTGTTGAAGGGATCGGAACGATATCCGAACTTGCTGCCCAGTCTGTTGCGCGGATGTGTGGATACAGGAAAAATCGAAGGCACACAGGAGGCCATGTCTCCGGCTCTTTTAGCCAAAAGAGAAACCTCATCAAAAGAACGTGACTGTACTGCCGCCTTCTTTGAGAGTATATCAAGTCTCATCGCAGATGAGATGAGGAAATCTGAGTTTTCAAAATGTTTCAGATGCGAATATCTCTCTACACCACCGAATCCCGCATCGCGCACTTCTGAAGATATCTCCTCCATTCCGAAAATAGGACGATAGACTATGTTGTCCCTCATCTCTATTTCCATCAATTTACGATGCTCTTCATCGAGCTTCTGGTTAAGACCTTTGATTTGTGAGAGCAATTCCTGGTTGCGGCTCTCGAGTATCATAGTTTTGGGTGTCTTCAGCAAAAGAACTTCTGAATAAAGCCAGAAATAAGCGAAGAAGCAGAGAAAACCGAGCCCTAACACTATGCAACATCTTAACAGTCTGCTCTTTAAGGTCGGCTTTACCACTTCATAGGAAAGGGTTTCCTCGTTAAAAATGTATTGTTTTTTACCTAACATTATTAAATAACACCATTTATAACCTTGCAAAATTACAAAATTTGGATAAAAAAACTAATTTTGTGACAGAAAAACTCACTTTATTAACAAGTTATTAACAATTTAACTATATGACATCTAACGAAACACGTCGTACATTCCTTGATTTTTTTGCCTCTAAAGGCCATACTATTGTGCCCTCGGCACCAATGGTGGTCAAAAATGACCCTACACTTATGTTTACCAATGCGGGCATGAATCAGTTCAAAGACTGGTTTCTAGGTAATACCCCCATAAAACATTCCAGAGTGGCTAATACGCAGAAATGTCTCAGGGTTAGCGGCAAGCACAATGACCTCGAGGAGGTCGGGCACGACACCTATCACCATACGATGTTTGAGATGCTCGGCAACTGGAGTTTCGGTGACTATTTCAAAAAAGATGCCATCAACTGGGCCTGGGAACTGCTTACTGAAGTTTACAAAATTGACAAGGAGCGTCTATATGCCACAGTATTTGAAGGTTACGAGCCGGAAGGCCTCAAAATGGACAACGAAGCACGTGATTTATGGCTCAAACATCTTCCTGAAGAGAGGATTATTTTAGGTAACAAAAAGGATAATTTCTGGGAAATGGGCGACACGGGTCCTTGCGGCCCTTGCAGTGAAATCCATATCGATCTTCGCAGCGATGAAGAGAGGGCACTTGTTCCGGGCAGTGAAATGGTTAACAAAGACCACCATCTCGTAATCGAAATCTGGAACCTTGTCTTCATCCAGTACAACCGTAAGGCAAATGGCTCCCTTGAACCGCTCGCAGCCAAACATGTTGACACAGGAATGGGACTTGAGCGTCTCTGTATGGTATTACAAAACAAACAAAGCAACTACGACACAGACGTATTTACATCTATGATTGAAGCCATATCCAGGGTCAGCGGGATTAAATATGACAGCAACAGCGAAGTGGGAGTGGCAATGAGGGTGATTGCAGACCATATCAGAGCTATCTGTTTCTCGATTACTGATGGGCAGTTACCCTCGAATGTCAAGGCGGGCTATGTCATAAGACGTATTCTCCGCCGTGCCGTCAGATACGGCTATACATTCCTCGGTATGAACGAACCATTCCTCTGCAAACTCGTACCTCAACTCGTAAGTGATATGGGCGAGGCATTTCCTGAACTCGAAAGGCAACAGAATCTTATAGTAAATGTCATTCGGGAGGAAGAAGATGCCTTTCTTCGCACTCTGGACAAAGGCATACGTCTTATGGATTCCATCCTGGAAAAATCGGCGGATAGCAAACGAATTTCAGGCATTGACGCATTTACACTCTGCGATACGTTCGGGTTTCCTATAGACTTGAGCGAACTCATCGCCAGAGAAAAGGGTTACACAATAGATATGGAGGGTTTTGAAATTGAACTGGGCAAGCAGAAAGAGCGCGCAAGATGTGCAACTGCCATCGAAGAGGGCGACTGGTACGAAGTTGCACCTTTTACCTCAACCGAATTTGTGGGCTACGACACCCTCGAGTCCGAAATACACGTGATGAAATACCGCACAGTCAAAGCCAAAAACAAAGAAATGTTCCAGTTAGTATTTGACAAAACCCCCTTCTATGCAGAAAGTGGCGGACAGGCGGGCGACAGCGGCACTATTGAATCAAAGAGCGGAGAACGCATCGCCATCCTGACCACCATAAAGGAAAACAATCTACCTATACATATTGCAGAGAGAATTCCCCTCAACCTTGAGGAGACATTTATCGCAATAGTTGATGAAGAGCGCAGGATCGAGGTAACAAACAATCACACCGCCACTCACCTCCTGCATCATGCTCTGCGCAGCGTACTTGGTGAACATATCGAACAAAAGGGCTCTTCGGTCGGCACCACTTCGTTCCGTTTTGATTTTTCACACTACGAAAAGGTTTCCCATGAGGATCTCAGAAAGGTGGAAAAACTTGTCAACCATCTCATCCGCAAAAATATACCCAAAGAAGAGTTTAGGAACATAGCCATCGAAAAGGCAAACGAAATGGGCGCTATCGCACTCTTTGGAGAAAAATATGGAGATGATGTTCGTGTTATTAAGTTCGGTGACTCTACTGAACTCTGCGGTGGAACCCATGCCCCTGCCACCGGCTCTCTTGGTTATTTCAGAATACTCAATGAAACAGCTATCGCTGCGGGGGTAAGGAGAATCGAGGCTACCACCGGCCGTCATGCCGAAGCCGCAGTTTATGCGAATGATGATCATCTCCTCGCACTGAGCACACTCTTCAATAACACTCCCAATCTGCTCAATTGCGTCAACAAACTCATATGTGACAATGAGACCTTTAAAAAGGCACTGGAAGAGGTGGAGAAGGAGCGCGCAATTGCACTCAAACAGAATCTCATCGAAAAGAGCAGGGTAGTCAAGGGCATTCGTCTGATAACACTCAGACAAGGCAACTACAATCAAAATACTGTCAGAGAGGTAGCATTTATGCTCTATAAGGAACTTACTTCTGCTGTCTTCATTTCGGCACTGCCATCAAGTGACGGTAAGGCCAATCTGACCCTTATGTATACTGATGATCTTGTTCAGCAAGGAGCCAACGCTTCAGCCGATATCAAGATAGCTGCAAAGCTGATCCAGGGTGGTGGAGGGGGACAAAATTTCCTTGCAACTGCCGGTGGCAAGAATGTTGAGGGGCTTGATGAAGCGGCCGACAAATTACAAGAGATCGCACTCAGCAGATAATGAAAATACTTGACCGATTCGTCATAAAAAGGTTCTTAGGACCTTTCTTTCTTACCTTCTTCATCGTGATATTTGTACTCTCGATGCAGTTCCTCTGGATCTACATAGATGAACTGGTGGGTAAGGGACTTGGAATCGGTGTAATTTTGGAATTTATGGCCTGGGCAGCAGCGACGCTAATACCAATGTCACTTCCTTTGGCCACCCTACTGGCCTCCATAATGTCACTTGGAGGCATGGGAGAACACAACGAGTTGCTTGCAATGAAGGCAGCCGGCATATCTCTCGGTAGAATTTTGATACCGGTGATAATTCTCTCAGCAGTAATTAGCGTCGGGGCCTTTTTTGCTGCAAATGACCTGGTTCCGGTCTCATACAACAAGATTTACACTCTCCGCAATGACATTCTCCATACCAAAGATGAGATTAAGATACCAAAAGGCATTTTTTACGACGGTATTGATAACTATATAATCCGCATAGAGGACCGCAATGACGAGACCGGAATGATGTATGACGTCATAATATACGACCATACATACAATACCGGCAACACCAACATAACTATTGCAGACTCCGGTAAAATGGTTGTCACTTCCAACAAACAACATCTCATATTCAATCTCTATCACGGTATCTCATACCAGGAAGATAACAAGATGACCTATAGAGATACCACGATAACCCTCAACAAACTCAAGTTTGAGGAGCAGCAGTTGATTGTTGCTTTGGAAGATTATACCTTCACGAGATCTACCGATGATCGTTTCGGCGATGAAGTAATGTCCAAAGACCTTAAGCAGTTAAGACATGACAGGGATTCGCTCTCAATAGTGTTTGACCAACTGCAGCAAACCCAACAAAATAGATTTCTCTCAGGATCAGGAATGACCTTTCTCTACCAACTGGATAGTGCAAAACAAGCAGATTTTGTCGGATGGTTGGATATTGATTCGCTATATACAATGGTTGCGTCCGGTGACCCCATCCAAAGAGAGAAAGAGGCTTGTCGTCAGGCAATGGATAAACTCACTCTCGCGATCGATCAGGTGGAAAACTTCTCAAGAGAAAACTACCGTTATGTCGATCCGATTAAGAGAATTGATATTGAGAGCCACCGCAAATTTACCCTCTCACTTGCCTGCCTGCTCTTTTTCTTTATAGGGGCGCCACTCGGAGCAATTATTCGCAAGGGAGGCCTCGGTACTCCGGTGGTTGTTTCAATATTCTTTTATCTGGTCTACTATATTATCGATATTTCGGGCAAAAAGCTTGCGAAGGATGGAGTGATGACACCATTTGTAGGTACTATCATCTCTTCTGTAGTACTGTTGCCGATAGGTATTTTCCTAACCAGGCACGCGATCAGGGATTCCAACCTTTTCAATATCGATTCATACAAGTTATTCTTCAAGAATATATGGGATTATATCGTCAAGATTTACCATAAAGTGCGAAACTTTTTCCGCAAGGACAGAGGACGCATCCGCATCATCTATTTGGGTACTCCCGAATTTGCGGTAGGACCGCTTGAGAGTCTTCTCGAGGCCGGATTTGAAGTGGTCGCAGTAGTAACAGCCCCCGACAAACCGAGTGGACGCGGACTTAAAATCAACGAGAGCGCCGTCAAAAAGTGTGCAATTAAGCACAATATACCCGTACTCCAGCCGGAGAAGCTCAAGGATCCCGAATTCCTGGAGCAGCTCGCTTCCTTTAATGCCAATCTCTTTGTAGTGGTAGCATTCCGAATGCTGCCTGTAGAGGTCTGGTCAATGCCGGCACTGGGCACATTCAATCTGCACGCCTCCCTCTTACCGCAGTACCGAGGTGCAGCTCCCATAAATTGGGTGCTGATCAACGGAGAGCGCATCACCGGAGTGACCACTTTCCTGCTCAATGAAGAAATTGATACCGGCAAGATACTCTTCCAGGAGAGCTGCCTCATCGAAGAGTATGACAACGCAGGCTCTCTGCATGACAAACTTATGGAGATGGGATCCGCGCTGGTAGTGAAGACTGCAAGCGCCATCAGGGACCGCACTGTCCGTCCTGTGGCGCAGGATACCCAGTATATGGCGCTAAGACCTGCACCCAAACTCAGTCGCGGACTTACGCGCATTGACTGGAGCAAGGATGCCAGAGATATTGTAAACCTCATCAGGGGACTCAGTCCCTATCCTTGCGCCCATACTACCTTCACCTTTGAAGAGCAGCAGCCCGGAGTGAAAATATTCGAGGCCTTTGTGAGGGATAAGGATAATAAGAATGAGGATTGGGGTACTATCACCTCCGATGGCAGCAGTTGGCTTGAGATTAAGTGCGGCACCGGATCTGTGCGTCTCCTCAACCTTCAGCTCGCAGGCAAAAGGAGGCTCGATATAGTAGAGTTTCTTAAAGGATTCCGTGAACCTGAAAAATATAGGGCAAAATAGTTGCAGCTATGAAGAGAATTGTAATACTTGCAGACGGGACCTATCCCTCTTCAGAGAGGACTCTGAAAATACTCCGCAATGCGGATTTGCTTATTTGTTGCGACGGTGCTGCAGAAAAGGCCATTTCGAGAGGAGTAATTCCGGATTTTATCGCTGGTGATATGGATTCTATGCCTATAGAATTGCAGAGAGAATACTCAGATATCATCAGAAAATCGGATAACCAGGACACCAACGACCTTACAAAAGCTGTAGACCTCGCAACGAGCTTCAATCCCGCTCAGGTGACCATTCTCGGTGCTACCGGCAGAAGAGAGGATCATACCCTCGGTAATATTTCGCTCCTGGCTGAATATGCGCAGGAGTGCCCTTTTCCTGTGGATATGGTCACAGATCACGGAAGATTCTTTACGATCAATGATAGCACCTCTTTTGACGCGGTTCCCGGTACGGCCATTTCATTTTTTACCTTCGACCAAAGTCTGAAAATCACATCAAAGGGGCTCGAATACCCCCTCGATGAAGTAATCTTTGATTTCCTCTGGAAAGCCTCTCTAAACATCGTATCGGAGAGCACTGTTTCGCTTGAATTTTCCCATCCCGCCATTGTTCTGATTTTTGAAGCGGAGTAGCTTACCCTTGGCGTCCTCAAATAATTTTGCGGAGTAAAAATTATTGATTAACTTTATTTCATAATGTTCTTAATGTCAGAATATTATGATGTGGGTGGTTCTGCAAATACAGGATCCCTTTAAATATCAATTCAACGAGAGATGAGAAAAATTATAGCATATTCAACAATTTTAATACTATCTCTATCTTGTAAAAGCCAACAATTTAATGTTGTTTCTTTGTGCGGTACATTTGATGGAGTAGAGGGCGGGAAAAATCCATTATCTACTTATGTGGTGTTGGAATTGAATGTGGATAATACCTTTTCGTTGAAAAAAACTTTTGATTTGTCAAAGATTGAATGTCGAGGCGAATGGGCTATAAATGATGATGTAATAGAGATAAGGTGTAATAATAATCCCGTTTTGAGCGATATTGAAAAAGCATTGCAGGGAGGAAGTTATATTGAAGGAACTCTTAAAATAAAAGTTTTGAGTAAAAACAAATTAAAATTGGGCAATACCGTTTTGAAGCGGAAGAAATAGGCAGTGAAAGCCACGCAGTTTTGCGGGAATAAAAACATTAATTACCGTTGGAGCAATGAGAAAGATATTTGCAATTATAACCATCTTGTTTATGGCCAGTTGCGTTTATTCGCAGGAAGCGGTATATGTAGAGGGGAAAGGATATGAGGGTTATGTTTTTCCAAAGGAACATCCAATTTGGGGTTTTCCGTCCGAACAAAATCGCTATACGCCAAGTTCTGAAGAGATTGCGCTAGCGGAAAAGATTTTGCGAGACAGTATCAAAACCGATTATGTGAAATCACACCAACAAACATATAGGAAACCGCCCATAAATAAAAAGACGCTTAAAAAATATGTGCGTCAATATGTCGGATATGCAACGGAAGAGGGCGAAATTATTATTCATATTTACTTAAACAAAGGTATCGAAGTGGATAAAAACAAATTGTCGAAAGAAATAATAGCAGTTTTTGGCGGTGGAAGCAACCATTGGCATGTCAAAATAAATATATCAACAAAGGAACTATTTGATATGCAAGTCAACGGGATAAGTTAGAATTATCGTACTTACGAAATCCCCAATTTCTTGCCGATAGCGGCAAGCATATCGTCAATCATTGATTCCATGTCCCATTTAGGGTTCCAACCCCATTCGGCACGGGCACAGGAATCATCCATTTTGTTGGGCCACGAAGCGGAAATGGCCGCTTTGACAGGGTCAATATTATAGTCGAAAACGGCATCCGGAATGCGTTTGGCTATTGATGCAAAGAGTTCACGGGGATTGAAACTCATCGAAGTGATGTTGAAACTGTTTCGGTGAATCAATTTGGCGGGATCGGCCTCCATAAGTTGTATAACGGCATCCAGAGCATCCGGCATATAGAGCATATCCATATAGGTCTCTTCCGGAACCTCACAGGTGTAACGTCCGTTTTTCAGAACTTCGTAAAATACCTCAACGGCATAATCCGTAGTACCGCCGCCGGGCAGCGCTCCGCTGGAAATAATGCCGGGGAAGCGCACACTGCGGGTATCAACGCCGAAACGGGTATAATAATAATCGCTGAGCAACTCGCCCGCAACTTTGCATACACCATAAATGGTATTGGGCCTCATAATGGTATCTTGCGGGGTCATGTCCTGAGGAGTATTCTCACCGAAAGCGCCGATGGAACTCGGAGTAAATACCGCACATCTGTATTCGTTTGCAATATTGAGAGAATTGAGCAGAGCACCCATATTGAGACTCCACGCAGTCAGAGGTCTCGCCTCACCCACCGCACTAAGCAAAGCCACAAGATTGAATATAGTGTCTATCTTATATTTTTTAACGATTTCCGCAAAACGCTTCTCATCGAGGGCATCAAATTGCTCGGTAATCGCGAAGCCGCGCAACTTTTCAACCATCTCGTCTTTCAAATCCGAAGCAATTACATTATCTTTACCATAGTATTTTTGGAGATGGGGTACGAGTTCGGTTCCTATTTGACCTCCGGCACCTACAACAAGTATACGTTTCATATCAATTTTTAACGAAATTATTATACAAAGATAATGATTTTGCAGTAAAATGGCTATTTTAATTTCGATTTCTTCATTATCCGATAAAGAGGGATTCGTTGACTGGGGTTTTGCTCCGGTAGCGGAAACGGGAGAAGATTATCATCGCTTCAGGGAATATATCTCCCGCGGAGAAAATGCCGGTATGGGATATCTTGCAAGAAATATGGAGAAAAGGAAAGATCCCTCGCTGCTGGTTCCGGGTGCCCGTTCGGTAATCAGCTTTTTGGCTCCATACAGCAGTATAAAAAGCTCAGTGGCTGCATTTGCCCTTGGGGAAGATTATCACGATGTAATAAAAGATAAACTCCGTAGAATCTCGCTGCACCTGTCGCAAGAATGCGCTAAGCATGGGTTGGAGTATCAGGGACGCTGTTTTACCGACAGCGCACCTGTGATGGAGCGCTATTGGGCCGCCGAAGCGGGATTGGGTTTTATCGGGCGCAATAACTTCCTTATATCGCCGAAGCATGGGCTGCGCACCCTTATCGGGGTAATTATCTGCAATATTCCACCTGAGTGGCTCGGAGAGCGAAAGGAGAAAATTGCAGAGGGTTGTGGGGAGTGCCGGCGCTGTATAGATGCCTGTCCTGAAGGTGCACTCTATGCCCCTTTCCGGCTGGATGCGCGCAAATGTATCTCCTACCACACCATTGAATCGCATGAGCTCTATTCCGCCCGCCCTGTGGAGTACAAAGGTCAGATCTTCGGCTGCGAAATTTGTCTTCGCGCCTGTCCCTATGACCGCGAGTCCGAAGGATGGGAGGAATTGCGTACCAATGCGGAGGAGATACTATCCAAGAGTCCTCAGGATTGGCTTGATATGGATGACAAAGAGTTTAAAGAGCGGTTTGACGGCACTCCCCTTTGCCGCGGCGGCCTTGATAAAATAAAGAACAATTTATGATGAAATTACAGACCCCGGTAGAGTGTGCTCCTCTGAAAGAGCGGCTCGGATATAAGAATAAATATTTATTTATAGGCTCCTGCTTTGCTGCCGAGATCGGCTCCATGATGAAGGATCTGGGATTTGATGTATTGTTGAACCCCTTCGGTGTGCTCTATAACCCCGCTTCCATCTATTCTTCAATAAAAAGGCTCTCCTCAGGCACCCCATTTGCCGAAAAGGATATCATCACGGATAATGGGCGCTACACCTCATTTTTCCATCACAGCACCTTTACAAGAGGGAATGCAGAAGAGTTTCTGGCCAACGCCAATGCTTCTCTGGAGCGGGATAGCGCAAGGTTTGCCGCTGTCGATACCTGCGTAGTGACTCTCGGAACTGCCTGGGTTTTCAGACATTTGGAGCGCGATATAATTGTTTCCAATTGCCATAAGATCCATCCGGCGCAATTCCGCAGATAGCGTCTTGAGACCGAAGAAGTAACAGCTCTGTTGTGCGAAATTGTGGAGGCGCACTCAGACAAAAGATGGATTTTTACCGTAAGTCCCATAAGGCACCTAAAGAATACTGCACATGGCAATCAGCTCAGCAAATCGATCCTGCTGCTGGCCATTGACCGCCTGCAGCAGCTTCATCCGGAGGTGGAATATTTCCCAACCTACGAGATTATGATGGATGAGTTGCGTGATTATCGCTTTTACGAGGAAAATATGACGCATCCTACCGACCAAAGTATCCGCTACATCTTTGATCGGTTCTGCGATTATGCAATATATGATTCGGAAATGGCCGCGATTGCCGAAGCGCAGAAGCGTCTGAAGGCATCGCGGCACATCAGTTTTACTTCGAAGTAATCTTCATAGAGCCTGTATGCCCTCTGTATTCATTTGCATAGAGCGATTCTATCTCCACGAGTGAAGTTGAGAAAGTGCCCTCCTGCGTAATATAGAAACGTTCTTCGATGGTCAGATTTCCTTCGGGCAACAGCTCAAAATAGTAATTGGTGAGTGACTCATGCTGCTCCTTGTAAAATTCTCCCCAAAATCCTGTAAAAAAGAATGATCTCTCATCCAATGGATAGAAACAGGCGGGACGCATCGCTTTCATCCTCACAAAACTGCGGTTTTCGCTATTCTTGATAAAGTATCGGGCAATAATCTCGTCTCCTATATTGAGTTTGTCGCCATCCATTATCACTTTAGAATCGGAGGCCCTCACAAATTCCCTGTTAACCTCGATTTCATTTGCCGCAGGCTTGACATCATCGATTACGGTATCATAAGTGTAGTAAACCGCACCCAGTTTGAGATCTTTTGCGCCGCTTGCAATCAGCGCATGTACTGCATCGGTAGTAGCAACCGTGTTTTCCCAGGCCTGGTTGTGTTTCTGCAGGAGCATCCACAATGCCAGCGAATCCACCATATCCTTCTCGCCGAGTCTGGCGAAAAGTGTCATCAGTTTTGCATGAGCATAAATCTCGCTATTCATAAGGCCTCTGAAAGGCATCACCGCATTAGGGAAATAGCATCCTATTGTAGGATTTACCACCGCATAATCTTTTAGCGAAGTTTTGAGATCCTCAATTCTCGATTCAAACTTTTTATTCCAATAATTGGTCTCCTTGCTGTTGAGTAATATATGAGCAAGTCTGGCTTTATTCAAAATTGCAATCTTTTGCCAACCATCAGCAGTATTTGAAAGGAATTTGTCAAATGCGGTCGAAACCTTTCCCTTCATCTGATACTCCAAATAGTGGCTGCGCACATAAAACAGTTCTATATAATTGAATGGATTATACCCTTCGCGGTTATAGGCTTCGCGGATTTTTTCGTCAATATAACTTACTGCGCCTTCCACAAGTTTTTTCTCCGACTCACTGAATTCCAATGCACCAAAATTGCGCAACTGACACATTTTTTCAAGGAAAAACAGTGTAAGCCGCTCGGAAGAGGGCATACCATCAAACCAGGCGAAACCGCCGTCTGAATTGTTGAGTTTGGAAAGCGCAGTTATCGCCTCATTGCGGAAACTTTCCGTTGATGCGCTATCTACTTCCTTCTGATCCAAGGTCAGCACCTTTGCTCTCATCTGATTGATATAGAGAGCTAAGGTCCAATCTATAGCATTATTGGACTCTGGCTTTGAAACCACCGGCAGCGACTCTTTTACAGCAGTAAGTGTGGAATATTCGGCGTGTCTTATTCGCGGATTGCGCGCCTTAATGCGTTTGTGAAGCTGATCCTCATAATATTTGTGGCCGTGAGGCCCGCCTATTACAAAGGAGGCCGCTTCGGTGATGGTAATCTCCTTCGGAAGAATGGTAACAATATGTTTTTCACCATCACTGAAATTGCCCGCTTTAAAACGGATAACAACTCCGAGTTTACTGACATTTTCGGGCGGAGTAATGCTCCAGGCGAGCTCCTTTTGCGCACCTACTGCAAGAGTAAGTACCTTTGATTCCGTATCTTTAAGGGTTAACTTCTCCCCTGTCTCTTCGTTGTAAAACTCTATATATCCATTGCCCTGCAGCTGTTCGTCGCTGAGATTTACCACTTTGCTCTTTATGACGATCTTGTCGCCCTCACGGATAAAGAGAGGAATATTTGGCACAACCATCAGCTCTTTGCGCACTATAAGTGAGCGCTCCGCATTACCGGTTTTAAGGGATTTGTCGTAGCCCATCACCAGCACACGGAAGGTCGAAAGAAGATCCCCTGTAGTATATTCCACCTCCACTTTTCCATCACGATCGCTCCTCAGATGAGGATAAAAGGCAATAAGCTCGCCGAATTGAGACCTTACAGTCGTCTCTTCAGCCTCCTGGCCGTCCCCCGCTTCTGTATCAATGCTACGCTCCTCCTCGACATCCATCAGATCCATTACCAATGGTATGGATTCAAGTGCGGCATTGGCACCAGATACTGAGGAACTCTTGGAAAGCGCTTTCCTTTTTTCGAATAACCGGAACCCGTAATAAGTCCGATAGGAGTCGCCGAGAGTTGTTCTTATATAGGGTGCGGAGTTGTACACCTTTACATCAAGCGGATTAAATGAGAATGAATTTGCTCCATACCTATCGGTGGTCTTGTCAAAAATTGAAACTACATATTCCGCATCAGGAGCTCCGATAATGGTGAATTTTTCTTTGCTTTGAGGGCCGGTGCAATCTCTGAACGATTCAATGCCAACATTAAAAAGGACCTTGTCCGGACGTGAAAATTCATATTGATGATCAATCGCCTCACCATTACGGAAGCCAAAAATGGACATTTTAACCGAACTGCGATATTCCTCCTTGTATGGCAAGCTGATTCTGAGTACCTCATTTTTGAGATGCAGAGATTCCCTGTGGTGGCATTTATGATTGTCAAAAAGACCCATTTCCAGCCAAAGATTATCTTCAGTTGTACCTATAAGGAATTCTATGCCATTTTCGGTAACAATAGGATAGTAAAAATAGACCGCCTTGACCGGCAGACGATTTTCATTCGTATCAAAAATCACTATTTCAGTTTTGCCCTCTATCTCAATCCCCCTGTAAACGCTCTTATAGGCCAGTGTATATGCACCTGACTTTACAGAAGCAAAGTCAAAGGGAATTTCACTGTTTGATGAGACTGTTTCGCTTCCAACCACCTTCCCATCTTGCAACAAAGAATAAGTAACCTTCGTTTCATAGGGACGATAGTTCAGGTTATCCACTGTAAATGTAACTGCCTTAACCTCATTTTTCTCCACAATCACCCTTGAAACATTGTTATCCGGATCTTTGTAGCTTTGTGACATCGGAGTGGAGAAACGCAGTCCCATTACCAAAGGAATGTCGGAAACCCTGACAGTAGTGCTCTTGCTGTGAGTCTCTCCCTGAGGGTCGGTCACCTTGGTATCTATCACAAATGCTATGACATCTTCCGAATGCTCTTTCGGATTGAAAGAATCTCCGGCAGGATGTTTCGCAATAAAGGATATTTCAAAATGTCCATCGTTGTCCGACAAAACCTCTCCGGAAGTCACCTCTTCCGAATAATAACTATTATAGGATCTATGGCCGGGATGCCATACTGAATGGCATGTTACCGAGTATTCTACTTTGCATCCTGCAATGGAATAGCCGGCAAAACTCTCAACGGTGCCTTTTTGACGCACTATATCGGAAAAGATATAGACTCCCTCATTCGGTTCCAGTTTGAAATCAAAATTGGGCCTTTTATAGGTCTCGACTCGCACCTCGCCAAGATGGCGGTATTCGGACATAATATAATATTTGCCGTTTTTACTCTCTTCCGGGAGTGTGAAAAAACCGCTGGCGGATCCCATATCGTTTGTCACCACTTTAAAGGTGGCAAATGGTTTATCTTCAGAAGTATGACGTATAGAGAGCTCAATAGGCTTATTGGCTAAAACCTCACCCCTTTCCCTGTCGCTTTTATAGCAAATTACCTTGAAAAAAATGGTATCGGAAGGCTTGTAGAGCTTACGGTCGGTGTAGAGTGACATCCCCTCCGACATCCTTTCCCGATCTAACTCGGTTTCAACTCTATAATTGTCCACTGAGAGCAAAGGCGCATAGATATCCTTGCCGGCAGATACCCTGAGGGCCCAGTCTATATATTCTTTACCCTTCTTTTGTTCGAATTCCATAGGCAGCTCTGTAAATCCCTTCTGAGTGACTATGGCCTTCTTTGCCGGAGTTATTTTCACAATGCTGCCGGAATATTTCCTGCCTGGATTCCTGTAAGCTTCAGCCAAAACTTCTTTATAAGGTTTGCCGGTAACGATGTTCGCTGCATATATCTCCTGAACATTGCCCACCTTGCGAAGTCCCGTGGCTACCGAGCTGACACAAATATCTGTGTATGAATCGTGTTTTCCGGAATGGAAATGGAGGACATAATTACCTGCCTGCCCACAGGAAATGGTATCGCGCTTTTCACCCGGAATATTGTACTCGTCAGGCATATCGTATGTATGGGAAGAAACCTTTGTGGAGATGCGTTTGAGATCGAACAAACCGAACCTGTAGCCCTCCTTCCAAAAACGGTTGTCATTGAGACGATATATATCGAGAGTGACACGGCTGAGATTGCGTGTGCTGATCCTAATCGCTACATCTTGATGCGGGACATATTGGTTCCTATAGCCACTGATAGATCCGGATAAGTCTTCGGAGTCCATACTCTCTACTATCTCTTTCACATTATCGTAATAGTAATCTTTGGAAGAATGCCCCTTGAGCAGGTCAAGGCAACGTGATTTGAAAGCCAGATAGTCGGCACCGCTCTTATCAAACCTGTAGTCTATATTGCGCTTTTCCTCCAAAAGTTTGTGGTAATGGAGCCTTAAAACTCTGGGATGATCAGAATATTTGGCAATACTTCCATTGAGGTCTCCCAGCACAATGCTCCGTATAAGATCGACCTTTGAATAGTATGGACTGGCCTCTTTCCAATTGTATTCGCGAAGCTGGTCCAGCTTTGTTTCGCAGACAACCAGAAGCTCAAGGCCGTCATCCGCCTTCGTTGCGAGATCTTCCAGTTCATCAAGATATTTGACGGCAGTCTGGGGAAGACCTTTTTTCAAAGCCTTCTCCACTTTAGCCCATAAGTCGCTGTAATCGACTGACTTGTAAGATTGTGCGTTTATCATGGATGTCATAGGTATTATCAACAATAAAAAAGTGAGTAATCGTTTCATAACCTCTTGATTTTATGTTTAATCAATAGTGTTTCCAAAAACATGCCATTATTTTCATACCTTTGCTCAAATTTAGCAAAAGGAAATGAAATTCACGCTACAGGCAAAGGATAAGAGCGGTACAGCTGCAAGATGCGGAGTAATAGAAACCGACCACGGAAGGATTGAAACCCCGATTTTCATGCCCGTAGGTACAGTTGGTTCTGTAAAGGGAGTCTATCACCGCGATCTTGAGGAAGATATCGGTGCTGAGATAATTCTGGGTAATACCTATCATCTCTACCTTCGTCCCGGACTTGATATTCTCAGTCAGGCGGGCGGACTGCACAAATTCATCTCCTGGAACAAGCCCATCCTGACCGATAGCGGCGGATATCAGGTCTTCTCTCTTGCGCAGTGCCGCAAACTCACCGACGAGGGATATGAATTTCAGTCGCACATTGATGGCTCAAGGCACATTTTCACTCCGGAAAATAATGTCGATATCCAACGCATCATAGGTGCGGACATCATAATGGCTCTTGATGAATGCTGCCCGGGTGATGCTGACTTCAAGTATGCCTCCAAATCTCTCGACCTTACCCTGAAGTGGCTCAAACGGTGTATTGCTCAATTTGACAGCACAGAGCCCCTTTATGGTCACCATCAGGCCTTCTTCCCGATAGTCCAGGGTTGCATTTATCCCGACCTAAGACGTAAAGCTGCCGAGGAACTTACCGCCCTCGACAGGGAAGGCTATGCTATCGGAGGACTCTCAGTAGGTGAACCCACTGAACTGATGTACCAAATGATAGAGGAAGTACACCCTATTCTGCCTCAGGATAAACCCCGTTATCTGATGGGAGTAGGCACTCCTGCAAATATACTTGAGGCTATTGCCCGTGGAATTGATATGTTTGACTGTGTCATGCCTACTCGTAACGGACGTAACGGGATGCTATTTACAAGCGAGGGCATTATTAATATCCGTAACCGCAAATGGGCTGATGACTTCTCCCACATCGATCCCGATGGTACATCTTTTGTTGACAGAACCTACACCAAGGCCTATCTGAGACACCTCTTCATTGCAGGAGAGATGCTCGGAGCCCAGATTGCAAGTGAACACAATCTCGCTTTTTACCTCAACCTTGTAAAAATGGCCCGTGAGCATATACTCAAAGGAGATTTCAACCTATGGAAACACGCTATGGTAACAAAACTTGAAACGAGACTTTAATCGCTACGGCACGATGAAGAAGCCTGAACTCAAAATACTGGACAAATATATCATTAGGAAATTCATAGGTACCTATTTCTTCATCCTGATGATTGCCACGCTTATCATCATAATATTTGATATCAGTGAGAAAATTGACAAATTTGTCGATAACCAGGTTCCCTTAAAAGAGATTGTATTCGATTATTTCGGTGGATTCATTCCCTGGATACTAAACAGTTTTAGTTCAATTGTTGTGTTCCTGGCGGTGATATCTTTCACTTCCAAACTGGCGCAAAGAAGTGAGATTATCGCGATGCTTTCTAGTGGAATAAGTTTCAACAGAATGATGAGGCCATATATGCTCTCCGCAGCGTTTATTGCAACATTAACCCTTCTGCTGGGCATCTTTATAATCCCCCCGGTCAACCATATACGTCTGGAGTTTGAAAACAAATACATAAAGCAGCAACAGACGGCCTCAGCGACCAGCAAGATCCACTACCAGATAGCTCCGGGCGAATTTGTCTTTGTGGAGCAGTTCAGTTCCTGGGCCAACACCGCATACAGGTTTACCCTCGAGACCATCGAGGACAACCGTATTGTCTCCAAGCTTTCCGCCGAATCAGCAGTGTGGGACACCACTTTTAATGGCTGGAAACTGCGCAACTGGTATATCAGGGACTTTTACAACGAAGAATCGGAAATAGTGCGTACCGGCAAGGAGCTCGATACTGTGATCGATCTCACCCTGGAAGATTTCTACCGGCGCAGGAACATCGCCGAATCCCTGTCACATAAAGAACTTAATGAACTTATAGATGTACAGACCATGCGCGGGGATGCACTGGTATTGTATGCACTTATAGAGAAAAACAACCGTATAGCGATGCCCTTTTCAGCATTTGTGCTGACAGTAATGGGCGTTGCTCTATCATCCCGCAAGCGGCGTGGAGGGATGGGTCTCAATATAGGAATAGGCATCGCACTAAGTTTCATCTATATCCTTTCCATGCGCTTCAGCGAAATGCCGGTCCACACCGGCGCCCTTTCTCCGGCGTTTGCACTTTGGCTACCGAATATAATATTCTCCATAGTGGCACTGATTCTCTACAGGATGGCACCGAAATAATTTTATACTTAACAATATGAGCACAAAACTTAGACTGATTATTGCCAATTTTCTAGAATTTGCAGTCTGGGGAGCGTACCTGACCTCACAGGGAAGATACCTCGGAACTATCGGACTTGCAGAACAAATAGGTTGGTTTTATTCAATTCAGGGCATAGTTTCCATCTTTATGCCCGCATTAATCGGCATTATCGCTGACAAATGGATTCCCGCACAGAAGCTTCTCGGTATCTGCCACGGCCTTGCAGCCCTATTAATGATGGCTACGGGTTGGTACGGTTTGACTGCAGAAACAGTTCAGTTTGGAACCATCTTTACATTATATTCCTTTAGCGTGGCATTCTTCATGCCGACCATAGCTCTGATCAATTCAGTCTCTTATGTCGCCCTTGAAAAAGCAGGAATGGACACGGTAAAGGTCTTCCCCTCGATCCGTATCTGGGGTACCATCGGCTTTATCGTTTCAATGTGGTGTGTAGACCTTATGGGCATACAGGCCTCTGCCTACCAATATATCTTCTCCGGTATACTCGGCCTTATTCTTGCCGGCTACAGCTTTACATTGGCAGATTGTCCTGTAAGCAAGGGTGGAGAGAAAAAGTCTCTTGTGGAGGCTATGGGTCTGAAAGCTTTTGCGCTCTTTAAAGAGAGCAGAATGGCTATCTTCTTTATCTTCTCGATGCTTCTGGGTGTAGCTCTGCAAATCACCAACAGTTTTGCTAATCCATTCCTTGGAGACTTTGCCGGTATCGAAGCCTATGCTGACACATTTGGTGTGAAGCACTCAAATATATTGATTTCGCTCTCACAGATTTCTGAGGCGCTTTGTATCCTGTTGATTCCCTTCTTCCTCCGCAGATATGGCATTAAGAAGGTTATGCTGATTGCAATGTTTGCCTGGGTGCTCAGATTTGTCTTTTTCGGACTTGGCAATCCGGGCAACGGAGTATGGCTCTTTGTCCTTTCTATGCTTGTTTATGGTGTTGCCTTTGATTTCTTTAACATTTCCGGCTCCCTTTTCGTGGACAGAAATACCGATCACAGTATCCGTTCCAGCGCACAGGGCCTATTTATGTTGATGACCAACGGCATCGGTGCGGCAATCGGAACACTCGGAGCTCAGGCCGTAGTCAATGCTCTTGTCAATTCACAGACAGATCCTATCGCTAAAATGGAAGGCTGGAGTCACACCTGGTTCATTTTTGCCGCCTACGCGCTGGTAATCGCCATAGCCTTTGCGATTTTATTCAAATACGAACACGTACCGGAGAAATAGATCAGACTATATTTAAATGGGGGTCACATCATAAATCATTATGACATGACCCCCATTTTTATTACGGTTTAGATTCTTTCTATTATTTCAGTTACTTCTTTTGTACCACATAGAACATGATGATAGTGTTTTGAGCGAACAATTTTTTAGAGGACTCATCATCTTGAGTTCCGGTCGCTGATACAAGATAAGGAGATAAATCTGAGCCTTTTATATAAACGACTCCCCCTTTCGTGTTGTAAAAATATGAGGCACTTTTCATCCACTTGGCCGGAATATCAATCTTCTCGGTATATTTCGTCAGCAGTGAGATTGGAACATCCTTGAAAGCAAGGTCAGATTTGAAGTGAAACACATAGACATCCGACTCATCGGAATAATGACCCTCCTGATGCGAGGTATGCTTGATGGTAATGTTCGTTATCTTGGTGGGGTTTTTGGCTTTATCTAATGTAAGCTCCATTTCCGTGGTCTCACTTATATTTGTAATATAAGTCCTGCCTAATGCGGAGATTGACTTTTTAAATGAAACCTCGCCTCGCCCGGAGAATTGGGTTTTGCCCGACGATTTTTGTTTCAACACAAAGAAGTCAGAGGGTTCGGTACAGGAGGAGAACTCATCTAGCCAATAGCCTCTTGACCCCCTTAAACTGACATGCCAGGAATCATGGTAAACATCCAGGTCCACTCCCATAGCAGTATTGGCATCCGGTACTGTATAAAAATGAATATCTCCCAATAAGTAATACGCATTTCCACCGTCAACATCATCATCGTCATCTTCTTTTTCTACCGGCTCAGCGGTATTCACCTCTATAACGGTTACTTTCCCTGCTTTCACCACTACCTCTACTGTTTCGCGACGTCCCTGCTCGTTTATGGCTGTAACAAGCCATTTTCCCGCAGTTAGCAACTGACCAATACCTTTTTTGACCATTTTCTTCCCTGTCACATAGATGGAGGGCCCATCATCGGAGGGGGAACTTTCCTCCTTTTGTGAGATCACTATTTTTGCCGGCTGCTCCTTGTTCTGGTCATTAACGACTATTTGACCCTGCTTCTGCTTGTCAACTTCTCGTGTGGCTTCTTGCGATACTCTTTCTATATGTTCGGCCAGTTGCTCGCACATGAAATCCGAAACTTCCACAGTGGTTTCCCCAACGAGACCTCCGAAGACTTTTCCTCTAATGTAGTCTTTCATATCCTCTTTCGCTTTTGCCTTTTCATTGAAATCTTTGGCATTCGCGAGCCGGTCCACGTTGTCGGTGACCGAGACGATCTCCATACCGATCTCTGAACCGGGTACTATCGTGGAGAAGGCGTCGAGTGCTATCTGGGCACCACTAGTCGCTATTTCCCCATAATCTTTCGTTAGATCTTGCAGTGTTAGTCCCTTTTCGCTAATCGTGTACTGTACGTCAAGATTATCCATGGTCAGCAAGTCCCCCATCAGCCGGTTCCCGTGTTCATCGTAAGACCCATCGAGCATCCTATTGTAGAACTCTTGCTCGCTGCGCGGCTTGCCTCCCCAGTCATAGGTGTCCCAACACTTTACTGCACTTTCGTACATTTTGGTGCGTGCATTTTTGTCCACATTGGTGTAAACCACCATGTACCGCTGCCTGTTCCTTTTCTGTATGCCGGAAACTTTGCCAAAGAAGTTCGTGATGGAGCTGACTAGTCCCTTGGTTCTGGTGGGCGACTTCAGCACCCCCGACTGCTCCAGTTGTTGTGCAGCCATCATGTACAGCTCCTCCTTTTCGCTTATGTCGGCAATGTAGCCAACTAAGAGTCTGCGCTCTTCCATGCTCAAGGTTCCCTCAAGCGGACCCGTGGTGAACCCGTCGGAGGTGTAGTTCAAGAACTCTAGGAACATGGCCTCCTTTAGATATGCGAACTCATAGAAGAGCTCTACGTCAGATTGGAAGCCTTCATAGCCTGTATCGGAAGTGCTCTCTAACTTTAAACTAAAAAGATCACAGCCCTGCTGTATCAATATCAACATTGCTAGCAGCATGGTAATGAATTTGCGTGTCAATAATACTCTTTTTTTCATAATAACATTTTTTCTCACGCTAATTTGATGCTAGCGCGATTCTCATTTCTTTTTAAACAGTAAATAATCCGCATAAATATAATATAATTTCAATTGTTTTGAAATTATTTCGAATCGATTGACTTGATGTAGAGCTGCTACATACTCTTGGGGTTCGGCTTTCCGCAAAGTATTGTCTGCCGTATTGCCAAAACCAATCAGTTTTCATAAAGATGGATTTTGCCTCATTTTTTCAAATACCTTAGAAATATTTTTGCCATCCTGAAGAATCCGAGATCGGTCTGATGGGCTCCGTCGACAGAGCCCTCATAATCCTTTCCGGTGAGATTTTTGGCAGGAATGTAGCGCAGGTTGCGATAGCCCTCCTTACGAAGACGCTTGTAAAGTTGACGCCAATACTCATTCTTCTCTATCAGGTCATTTCTGCTCTTGACATCTACCAGAGTATAGGAAAATATCACGTTTTCTACCATAAAAATCGGCTTGTCAGGATGTTTGTCGGCAAGATATGTGATAAAATAATAGGCGCTGTCGCGTAGAATCTGTGTCGTGCAATTGGGCAGACAATCAAGCACATACTGCTCTGCATCAACTCTTGCCACTATTTCGGCCATGGATTTGTCCATGCGGGCATTTCCGCTGAAACCGAGGTTTATTACCTCCTGTTGTCTTTCACGACTGATAATGGAGGTATAGATCATACCGGGACGCGAGGCACATCCGCCTTGTGTTATGCTTGTTCCGTAAAAAAGAATCGGCTTGCGGCTTCCTTTTGTGAGCAAATTGCTTCTGGGCATTCCGATGACAGCCGAAGAATCAACTCCGATTTCTACGCAGGTGACTCCATCATATAGTGGCAGATATGCCATATAATCGCGCATTTGACCCGACATGTTGCGAACAAACAGATTGGAAGATTCTTTCCCGTTGGGTTGTGCCGTACCTATGAAATGCCATGTGTCATTCTCATCAAGAAAATAGAGGTCTATTCCCCTAATACCCGTCCCGGCCATATGAGCCATATTGAAATTATTTAGAAGAGTCCACTTTGCTCCTATCGCCTTTGCATCGGTAGAAAACCTGATTGCCAAACCTGCCGAATTCAGGCCAAGATCCCATACCGCCTGACGGGTAACCTCTTTCATATCAACAGGCAGTCTGGAATAATAGAGTTCCGTATTATCAAATCCCTGATTGATGAGCATCAACTCACGGGCATCGGTATATATGAGTTCGGAAGCTTTCTGGCCCCAAACAACAGCCGGCATAAGAGCCAACATCATTACAAAAAACACTCTCCTCATAATATTCTCTATATTTTTATCCATTCTATCTCTATCCCCTTTCGCTCCATTCCCCGGAACCAGGTCATCTGCCGCTTTGCAAACTGGTGGATGGCAATCCTAAGTCTGTTGACCATCTCGTCATACTCCATTTGGCCGGTAAGATAGAGAGTCAGGAATTTATATTCCAGACCATACCAAATCAAATCCTCAGGCGGAATTCCGCTCTCCAGCAGCTGTCGCACCTCTTCAATCATTCCACTCTTCAGACGAACATCAAGACGTGCATCAATACGGGCATTGCGCACTTCGCGTGATACGCTTATACCGATAAATTTGGTTTTTTTGGGTAAAAATGAGCTCCTGCGAACCGGATGTTTTTCCTCCCAAATGGCAATCTCCAGAGCACGAATAAGCCGTTTGCGCGTATCATAGTCGGTAGTATTGTGAGGCTTGCGCAATGACTCATATTTGGCGATAAGCTCCTCTGTGGGGAGTTTTTCCAATTCAGCCCTAAGGGCCATATCGGGTGGCACTTCAGGAAGATAGTAACCGCAAGTTGCTGCTTCGATATAGAGACCGGAACCACCGCATAGTATAGGCGTTTTCCCCCGCTCCTGTATATCACGATAAGCTCGCTCAAAGTCCTTCTGGTACTCAAAAATATTGTATTTGGTGCCTGCATCTGCAATATCAATCAGGTGGTAAGGGATCTCTCCGTATTCCTCCAGATCCTTCCCTGTCCCTATGTCCATCCCCCGAAATATTTGCCGGGAATCGGCAGAAATGATTTCTCCATCCAATTCACGGGCAAGTTTAACCGCATAACGAGTCTTGCCCGAGGCCGTCGGACCGAGGACGCATATCAGATCATATTCTTGGAATGGAGGCTTAAGCATATCGGGAGATCCTTTGGTTTATTCCACAAAAATAAACTAATTTTGCATAGTTTCGCACCATTTATGCATCTATTGATGCAAGCAAATGAGAAAAACTGGTCATATATATGGCAAAGAGAAAAGAAAATAGAATCGACATAAGGAACAAGAAAGCCACGTTCGACTACGAGTTGATCGAGCATTTCACCGCCGGCATAGTACTCAGCGGCAGCGAGATCAAATCCATCCGGGCAGGCAAGGCCTCTCTTGTGGACAGCTACTGTTATTTTGTCGAAAATGAACTCTTTGTAAAGAATATGCACATCGCCGAGTACTGGTGGGGCTCCGCATTCAGCCGCCAGGACCCAAAACGAGACCGCAAACTGCTGCTGACAAAGAAAGAACTACGCAAATTACGCCGCGCAACACGCGAAAAGGGTATGACCATCATTGCCACACGACTTTTCATCTCGGAAAACGGCTATGCCAAACTCAACATTTCGCTTGCCCGCGGTAAGCGTGAATATGACAAACGCCACTCCATAAAAGAGAAAGATATGCGACGCGAGATGGAGCGTGAGTGACAACTGCAAATTGATAAACTATTGATCCATGGACCACATTCTAATTGACTACTTTATCATCTCCAACAAGGATAAATTCATTGCAAGCGACCTTGAGAACATTAGGGTTTCTATGGCAAATATGTCGAAAGAACAATGCCTTAATGTAAGTAAGATCGATTTTACTAACCCCGGTCTGATGCTAGCCGTTTCCATAATTCTCGGATTTCTAGGTGTTGACAGGATGGCGCTGGGTGAATTCGGACTCGGATTTCTCAAACTCATCACCTGTGGCGGATGCGGTATATGGTGGCTTGTCGACCTATTTCTTATAATGAGGAAGACAAAAGAATTTAACTATAGAAAATTCCTCCAGAATATCGTCTGATGCTACTTCTTCTTTCTCTCTTTGGGAGAAGGATGGTAGTTTTTCTTAGGCTGCCGGACGACAGCCATTGCGGGTTTTTTCACCACAAGACTCCATATAAGTATCACCACTCCTGCAACAATGAAAGGGATGCTGAGCAATTGTCCCATATTTAATGCCATTCCCTCTTCGAAGGCCACTTGAGGCTCTTTGACATATTCGATAAGGAATCTCATACCAAAGAGCACGATAAGGAAAACTCCGAAAAGAGTACCTTTTTTGAGACTCTTAAGGCGGTAACGATAGGCTGCAAGCAGTGCAAATCCCAGCAATAGATAGCTCAATGCCTCATAGATTTGTGTCGGATGTTTGGGTACGGTTTCTCCGCGCCGCACAAAAATAAATCCCCAGGGCAGGTCGGTCGGATTGCCGTAAATTTCCGAATTCATAAGATTACCAAGGCGTATAAAACAGCCGGCAAAGGCTACCGCAATGGCCATTCTGTCCAAAATCCACATCATATCAAAACCATTCTTGCGGCCATATTTGTAACAATACCACCAGATTGCCAGCAGTACGCCTATAGCTCCACCGTGGCTCGCAAGACCCCCTTTCCAGGGCATAAATATCTCAACCCAGTGAGATCGGCTCAGATAATACTCCGGCTGATAAAAGAGACAGTGTCCCAGACGGGCACCTACAATAGTACCTATGAGCAACGCATAGAGTAACGGCTCAAGCAATTTTACATCAACTCCCTCTCTTTTGTAAAATTTGGTGAAAAGCCAATATCCAAGAGGGAAGCCCGCGATAAAGAGTAGTCCGTAATATCTGACCGACAAAGGACCGAGTTCAAATATCACAGGATCCACATTCCATACTACTGATAAAAAATCCATAATCTGTTGGTATTTACTTCAAATTTATAACAATCAACGCTTTAACCTTGCAAAAATACTCATCGGTAGTGCCTTGCCGAAACTATCCTTGAGCACCAATTCACCACAATCCAACGAACGATAATTCTTTCCAAAAGCACAACGCACCAAAGTCTCTGCCATAACTGGCGAGTAGCCGTTGGAATAGAGGTTAAGTAGCATAAAACTCCTCTCCGGAGCAAGTATAGAGGCTATATTTAGGAGCATCTCATAAATAGACTCATCAAGTTTCCACCTTTTCCCATCAGGACCATAACCATATGCCGGAGGATCAAGAATGATGCCATGGTAGGTATTGCCCCTACGTGCTTCGCGTTTGACAAAAAGCAGCGCGTCCTCAATTATCCAGCGTATGTTGTCTAAACCACTGGCCTCCATATTGCCACGCGCCCAGGTTACCACCTGACGTACGGAATCGAGGTGAGTCACCTGTGCCCCTGCCTTGCGGGCAGCGAGCGAGGCAGCTCCGGTGTATGCAAAAAGATTGAGAACCCTGAGAGGGGTTTCAACTGCAGAAGAGAGTACAATCTCCTTAACGCTGTTATGGATATAATCCCAATTGGGAGCCTGTTCGGGGAAAACCCCAATGTGCTTGAATGAAGTGAGCTTGAGGCGGAGGTCAAACCCAACATCCGGATAGGATATCATCCACTGCTTATCCATTTTGCGAAGCATATCCCACGATCCGCTATCCTCCTTTCCTGCCTTACCCAAGCCTGCACCGGGCGCAAATTTAGTATGGGCGCGTCCGAGCCATTCTTCCTCGGAGAGGGTACGCTCCCAAGGGGCCCTTTGTTCAGGTCGAATAATCACATACCTACCGTAACGCTCCAGTTTTTCGAAGTTGCCGGAGTCTATAAGTTCATAGTCGCGCCAGGATGAGGATGGATATTCGATAGTCATGCAAAGGGATTATTCACGAATAGCCTTGATGCCGGGAAGTTCTTTGCCCTCAAGATATTCAAGCATTGCGCCACCACCGGTAGAGACATAGCTCACCTTATCGGCATAGCCCATCTGTGTCACGGCAGCCACCGAGTCACCACCGCCCACAAGAGTGAAAGCACCTTTTTCGGTAGCTTTGGCGAGCATTTTTGCCATAGCATTGGTGGATTTGGCAAAATTGGGCATTTCAAAGACTCCGAGAGGGCCATTCCAAAGAATAGTACCGGAGTCATCTATGATTTTTTGCCAGCGTTCTAGTGAAGAGGGAGCTGCATCCATCGCCTCCCAGCCATCGGGAATCTCGAAGTTGTTCACAATCTTGAAATTTGCATCGTTGCTGAAGTTATCAGCCACCACAACTTCACGGCGGAGATCGAGGTCGATACCTTTTGCCTCAGCTTTGGCAATGATGGTTTTTGCGGTCTCAATCTGATCGTCCTCACAGATGGAATTACCGATTTTCCCGCCAAGAGCCTTTATGAAAGTGTATATCATACCACCGCCAATGATCAGATGATCTACGCGATCTATAAGATTCTCTATAATACCGATTTTGGATGAGACCTTTGCTCCACCGAGAATGGCGGTGAGAGGACGTGCGGGGTTGTGGAGTATCTTGTCTATGGCCTGGATTTCGCCCTCCATCACATAGCCGAACATCTTGTCCTTCGGAAAATATTTCGCTATAAGCGCAGTGGAGGCGTGAGCACGGTGTGCTGTACCGAAAGCATCATTTATATAACAATCCGCATAAGAGGCAAGTTTGGCAACGAATGCTTTTTGACTCTCTTTAATCGCAGTTTTGGCTGCCTGTTTCTCCTCATCGGTGGCATCTTCAGCCAGTCCGCGAGGTTTACCCTCTTCTTCTGCGTAGAAACGAAGGTTCTCCAGTAGCAGTACTTCGCCAGGCTTGAGTAACGCTGCCTGTGCATCCGCTTTCTGGCAATCTTCGGCAAACTGCACTTTAGTGCCAATATACTCCTCTATGCGGGAAATGATGTGTTTTAAGGAGAATTTCTCCGCCGGCCCTTTAGGACGACCGAGATGTGACATTATAATCAGTGAGCCACCCTTGTCAAGCACTTTTTTCAAAGTGGGTATAGCAGCTTTGATGCGGGTATCATCAGTAATTTCAAAATTTTCGTTCAGCGGAACGTTAAAGTCGACTCTTACAATGGCCTTTTTACCGGCAAAGTCATAAGTTTCAATATTGGTCATAAAATAAACTGTATAAAATCCTTTTGTATCGGCTGCAAAATTATAAAATATTTGACAAAAAGTTGCTAACCTTCAATATATTAATTATATTTGTATGCCCCGATTCCTGAAACTTTGTAAAAACTTTTGCTATGTCAAAATACGAGTCCAATCTCTTTTGGAATCCCAGGGATAAAATTGATGAAAAGAATATCGAACGTACAATCTACGCTTTCGAGTCTCTCCTACTTCAGTACAATACGCGCACACGGAACGTAATCGGCAACTACCGCCGTGATTTCAAAAATGACCGTGAATTTTTCAACAAATTTCTCTCTCTGAAAAGAAAAGAGATCCTTTCCTGGCGCAACTGCGGTGTCAAGACTACCCGCAATGTAATGGAAATCATCGCACAAGTGCGTAGCCGACTACCCAGAGATAATGAACGAAGTCTGGTCCATGATATTCCGATGCTGGAAAGTGAAACGATCCTCAGAATATTTAACCTCAGGGAAAAAATCGGCTATTTTCCTGTTTTCGCCACTCTGAAAGAATACATCAACACATTTGACGAAAGGGACCTCAAAGTTCTGAACTCCCTGCTGCTAATCCATGATGGCAAGATGCCTGTAAGCCGTTTGGAGGTTGCGGAGGAACTTGGTGTTTCCATAGAACGTGTGCGTCAGATGATGCTGGATATTATTAGCCGAATAAACGATTACCTCGGGATGATGACTAAACTGATCAAGACTCCAAGGGGTTATCGCAGATCTCCTTATCGCTGGCGTTCAACCAAAGTACATCACGATATCAATAAAGCTGAGGGCACCCATTTCAGCCGCAGTATTGTCAATATGGGTTTAGCTATACTAGACCGCGAAATTGCCATTGTCGGGAATGTGCGCGACTCTCTTATGATGAAAAATGATCGTTTTTCAAGGACCACTCTGGTACCGGCCAAGCTGGCCAAATGCTTCGACTTTGGTTTATTCCTAAAATCAGTGGAACTAACCGCACTTGAGCGCCGGGACGAAGTAGAGAAAGTACCCATTGAGAAACTTGCTTCCGAATGTCGAATAAACCGATATTACGAGCATTATAAAAAAGATATCATAACCGCCTGCGCGACAGCCATAAAATACAATATCGCAGCAGGTGCAGAAGCAGCAGAGGCCTATCTCAACGCCGGACTGATCAATCCCAATCCCCGCGATCCTCTCCGTACAGCGGCAAAGGATGTATTTGCCTCACTCCGTCTCGCTGTGCAGGATAATATGATTCTCTTCCCCGCTACAGTCAAAAAACAGGTTCCCAAAATATTGGAAGAAATAATACGGGCAAAGGGACAGCCGATGACAGCAGAAGAGATACTGAAAGAATACAATCGTCTCCATCCGGACGAAAAGAAGAAAAAGAAGTTTGTTTCAGGCAATGTACTTCGTTCGCCCGCTATCATAGCCATTGGACGCACAGGCCGATATACTCTCAAAGAGTGGAAAAAGGGTGCCCGTAGAGGTGGCACCATACGTCTTTTCGTAAGGGAGTACCTAAAATCGCAACCAGGTATGATGGCTCCGGTTTCGGATGTCGTGGAGTATGTATTACAATTCAGACCGACCACCAACAGAAGCTCAATCGTATCAAACCTTCAGCTTGATCGTAAAGGTTCATTTGTTTTTTCCGACAAAGATGGAGTGAGATATCTTGCACTGAAAACCCCACTTAAAAGATCCTGACACCTTTGCTCCACACGGAGGTAATGTTGTACTGCTTATCAAGCATAAGTATATCAGCATCTTTTCCCTTTTCAAGAGTGCCTACACGGTCAATGACATTCATTATTCTTGCCGGAGTTTCCGATGCCATTCTGACCGCATCTTCAAAGGGCACCTCAGCCCTGATTACCATATTTCTGACTAACTGATCCATTGTAGAAATCCCTCCGGCGACAGTATCGTCGGATTTGAGTTTACAAACGCCATTGTCAATATAGACCTTGGAGAAAGCAAGTTCTTCACCCTCGTAGGCAGCATAACGAAGTGCTGCAGTCACCAGTGCAGTCCTGCTGACACCTTTTAACTTGTATACAAGACGCAGAATAGTTGGGGGTAGATGGACACAATCCGCAATTACCTCGGTGGTCATCCCATCTATCAGCAAAACGCTCTCCACAGTACCCTCATATTTATATTCACGGCGTTTGTGAAATCCGGGCATAGAGTTATATAGCTGTGCAGCATGAGTAAATCCTGCATCAAATCCCGCTTTAACATCCTCGTACTCTGCCATAGTATGTGAAATAGCTGCCAGGATCCCTTTTTCTGTAAGAAAACGGGCAAAATCGCAAGCTCCCGGAAGCTCCGGTGCTGCATCCCAGCGCCTGATACAGGGAAGTTCGCTTACAATCCGTTCGTATATTTTGCGATCGGGGTTTTTTACCTCGTATCTACCTTTTGTGATTTCAGAGCTCAGATAGGGGCCTACAATGTGCAGACCTCCGATGATGCGGTTGCCGTCTTCCATCAGTTTAGAGCAAAGTTTTCCTGTTGTAACCAGTTTATCGTAGCCTACCGTACCCACAGTTGGGAATATAGTAGTAGTGCCGTGAGCCAAATGGGCATTGATTATGGCATTAAAAGCCTCTTCAGTGCCATCATGAAACTGGTAGCCCGCTGCTCCGTAGATATTCATTGCCACATACCCGGGAATGACATAGCGTCCAGTGGCATCTATAAGTTCGGCATTTTCCAAAGGAAGGTTACTACCTGTAATGGCGAGAATACGGCCTTCATTGATTAACAGGGAGCCGCTATCAATCCAACCCTGTGGAGTGAGGATCTTTCCGTTGAATATCTGTATAAAATTCATAGTTCGGTGATTTGAATTGTGGTGTTATTAGATGGGTTTTATGATTTTACCCATAGCAATCACTCCGCAGAGGTCATAGTTCTTATCGATGAGCAATATGTCCGCATCTTTGCCCTTCCGGAGTGAGCCTTTCCTATCTTGAATACCCATTATACGGGCAGGAGTCTCAGAAATCATCCTAATTACGTCAAATAGGGGGATTAAGGCCTGAGTGGTTACTGCCTTTATTACACGATCCATTGTAGCAATGGAGCCGGCCAGGGCGGAGCGATCCGCGAGTTTGCAAACTCCATCCTCAATGATCACACGGGGGTCGAAGGCCTCCTGACTATCGCTGGCCGCACAAGCAAGCGCATCGGTGATAAGCGCTGTCTTCTGCACCCCCTTAATCTTGTAGATGAGTTTAAGAATGGTGGCAGGCACATGGATACCATCACCGATCACCTCAACCGTCATATCGTCTATTAGGTAGATGCTCTCTACCGTACCTTCGTATTTATATTCATTTTTTCTGCGAAACCCCGGCATAGCATTGTAGAAGTGTGTGGCGTGGCTGAAGCCGGCTTCGTATGCCTCCAGTACCTCGTGGTATTCGGCAGCAGTATGGCCTATAGAGGCCAACACACCCTTTCGGGTTATGTAACGGCCAAATGCAGTAGCTCCGGGGAGTTCCGGTGCGGCATCCCAACGTTTGATACATTTGGTCTCTTCCAATAGTGGAATATACTCGCTGGGATCGGGATCCCTGATGTACTCAGGAATCTGACCTCCGGCCATTTTCATATTGAAATAATGTCCTTCGAGATGCAGTCCCAGCACCGGACTATTCTTCTCTGCCATCAATTTTTCAGTAGTGGCTACAGCAGCCCGGATCATAGGCATACTGGAGGAGGAGAGTGTCGGATAAATACTGGTTGTGCCATGCTGCATATGTGTGGCCACTGCTGTTCTGAAAGCCTCTTCTGTTCCTTCCATAAAGTCGCGGCCGCCCCCACCGTGGCAGTGGAGTTCGATACCACCGGGAGTAATGTACATCCCTTTTGCATCGATGATTTTGGCACCGACTACAGGCCGGTCGCAATTTGAAACTTCCAGAATCTTGTTATCACTAATGATGATGGAACCATCTTTGAGCCATCCTGATGGGGTATGAATAATACCGTTAATAATCTGAGTCAACATATGTGTAGTGGGTATGTAGTATGTAGTATGTAGTATGTAGTGGGTGTGTAGTGTGAAGTGGGTAGTTAGTTCTGAGTATTGAGTATTGAGAGTTATGAGATTGTGTGTTATACAATATGTTGATTTTTGTGTTATATGTTAAATAAATCATAAAGATAACAAAAAATAACGCTACACCTTGTGGATATATTTTACAAATCGATTACATCCATTAATATCTTGAAGAACTACGGAATCGGGGCCGAAAAGAGCAGCCACTTCGCTTCCGAAACGTTCATTTATTTCAAAATAACAGATGCCTCCCTCCCGCAAAAGAACTCCCGCCCAAGAGTGCAGTGCCTTATAGAAGCGCAATGGGTCTTCATCGGGAACGAACAGCGCCATTTCAGGCTCATAGTCCAGCACATTTGGGCGCATCTGCAACCGCTCGCTCTCAAGCACGTAAGGAGGATTGGAGACAATTATATCAAATTGTGGAAGACCCGCAGGAGGTACTCCCAGCACATCTGCCCAAAAGAAAACAGGCCTACGTACCGAACCTTCCGCATTTTTCACTTTCTGCTTAGCTGCAATCTTAAGGACCTCATCGGAGATATCACAACCAAATAACTGCGCCCCGGGCAGTTCCGCAGCCAACGACCAGGCAAGGCATCCCGAACCTGTTCCAATATCGAGAATATTGAATTCCTGCCCCTCATCAAGTCCTTTTTCTGACAGGTCATCGATAATCATTTCAAATAGCTCTTCTGTTTCGGGACGGGGAATTAGCACCCCTTCACGTACCTTGAACCGTCTTCCGCCAAACTCGGTAAAACCCAGTACATACTGAAGCGGACGCCATTTGAGCAATTCAGTCATTGCTTTATCCAACTTTTGCTGTTCGGTATCGGAAATTTTCCTGTCGGGAACCGACAGATAGGCATATTCGGGCACCTCAAGACAGTAAGAAATCAGCCTGACAGCCATTGACTTGGCCTCAGCCTCCGGATAGAGTTCTGAAAGATCCTTTGCAGCTTTGTCTACAAACCCTTTTAGAGTCATATTATTGAAGAGAAATAATCAGGTAATATCTGCGATACCGGTGATAACCTGCATCATATCCAACCCTGCAGCACGTATCTGCTGAGGTACCAGACTCATTGCAGTCATTCCTGGTACGGTGTTAAGTTCCAGAAAGACCACACTGCCATCATCGCAGAGAAAATAGTCAACCCTTACTATACCTCTGCAGCCAAGACAATCGTAGATATTGCGTGTAATGGTCGAAATCTCCTCCACCTTAACAGGATCGATATCCGCAGGACAGATTTCATCGCTAAGACCATTGTACTTGGCCTCGTAATCAAAAAAGGTATTGTGGGGAATAATCTCGGTCACAGGCAACGCCACTATCTTTTCGCCATCCATATATGCACCCTGAGTTATCTCACGCCCGCTAATGTATGTCTCCACCAATACTGTATCACTGTGTCTGAATGCCAGCTTTACCGCCTCCTCCAGCTCTTCCTCCTTCAAAACCTTGCTGACACCAAAACTGCTGCCTCCGGAACAGGGTTTGACAAACAGAGGTAACCCAAGTTTCTCCACAATCTTTTTCACTGAAAACTCTTTTCCTTTTCTCAAGCAGACATCCGGAGCTAACTTAAATCCGAACTCTCTTAACAGGACCTTGCATATCTGTTTGTCAAAAGCTGAAGCCGAAACTGCCGAAAAAGAGGTAGTAAAGGGTACTCCCATCATCTCAAGATATCCCTGAAGCACTCCGTTTTCTCCAGGAGTACCGTGAATCATTATCATCGCAAGGTCAAACTTTATCTTTTCCCCTTGCAGAGTAAAGGAAAAATCATTTTTATCCACCTGGGTCAAGAGAGTCATACCTGCTTCAGGATTCGATTCAGTACCCTCTCCGGAAACCTCTACTACCTGCCAGGAGGCGCCTTTCAGGAGCACATGATACACATTGTATTTTGAGCGGTCGATATAGCGGGAAACATTACGGCCACTCAGAATGGATATTCCAACCTCAGCAGAGTCTCCGCCATATATGAGTGCAAGATTACGCTTTGTCATAAAATGCGCGAATTATCAGTTAAAAAAACCTTGATCGTCACCGGAAGCAGATATTTTGTCATTTGACAGGTCGCTATCATCTCCTGTGCAGGACAAATCCATGCTCCATCCCAGAGGGGGAACGAAAAGATCCTCCGGACCTATGCTTATGCTCTCATCGCCATATACTTTCTGCATAAATATTCCCCATATCGGCAACGCCATATTAGATCCGGCACCATATGTCAAACTTTCAAAGTGTACCTGACGATCCTCAGCACCCACCCATACTCCGGCAGTCAGTTTCGGGGTAAAACCAACAAACCATCCGTCTGATTGGTCATTGGTGGTGCCGGTTTTACCTGCGATATTGTTGCCAAGACCATATTTCCAGCGGAGTCGACCGGCCGTACCCTCATTTACCACGCCCTGCATAAGATTGACCATAAGATAGGCAGTAGGATCACTCAATGCCTCTTTTTTACGGGAAGAGAAATTGGCCAGAACATTACCTGACTTGTCTTCAATGCGATTGACCAACATCGGGGAGACATAGACTCCACGGCTGGGGAAAGTATTGAAAGCAGCTACCATTTCGTAGACGGAAATGTCACAAGAACCCACACAAAGCGAATAAACAGGATCAAGAAACGAACTGATACCCATCTTACGACACATTTCCACCATGGCTTGGGGGCCGAACTGTTTCATCAGATAGGCAGAGATATTATTGGAACTGTGCGTCAGACCCCATTTGAGTGTGACATTCTTACCTATGTGCTCCGCTCTGTCGGTACTCTTGGGGGTCCAGACTTCATCTCCTACTGGAAATGAATAAGGGATGTTGACCACTTTGTCGCAGGGAGTAAAACCCTCCTGCATGGCAAGAGTATAAAGGAATGGTTTGATAACGGATCCCACCTGACGTTTGCCTTGTCGGGCATTATCATATTTGAAATAGCGATAATCCGGCCCGCCTACATATGCTTTAACCTTACCGGTGTGCGGTTCTATCGCAATAAAGGCGGCACGAAGGAATGATTTATAATATTTGATGGAGTCATATGGGGTCATCAATGTGTCGATGTAACCGTTATCGTTCCAGGCGAAAAGGCGCATTTGAACCTTCTGTTTAAATGATTTGAGGATTTCCTCCTCGCTGACCTCTTCATTTTTCATTTCGCGGTAACGGTCACTCCACCTGATAGCCTGGTTCATCAGCATTTGAGTAATTTCAGGAGTTGCCTCCGCAGAGAAGGGGGCGTTAGGTTTACGTCTTAATTCATTGAAGAAAACCTTCTGCAGATCCTTGCCTAAATGCTCTTTTACAGCATCTTCCGCATATTGCTGCATTCGGGAGTCTATGGTAGTGTAAATGCGAAGTCCATCCTTATCGAGGTTGTACTGAGTGCCGTCTGGCTTGAGATTTTTGTTGAGCCAGCCAAAAAGCGGATCGTCCATCCAAAGGGTAGAATCTGCCGAATAGTCCTCCTTCTCTCTATAAGAAGAGGGTTTAGGCTCGTTTGCATTCATATAGCGACGGAGCATATCGCGGTAGTAAGAACCAAGTCCGGCATTGTGGTCCTGTTGCTGATATGAAAGCACAATAGGTATCTGTACTATGGAATCATACTGTGCAGAAGAGAGATAGTTATATTTTTCCATCTGCCTGAGTACGTGGTTGCGGCGTTTTAAAGAATTCTCCGGATTAATGGCAGGATTGTATCTGGTAGGTTTGTTCACCATTCCGATCAGACAGGCACTCTCCTCGACTGTAAGGTCACTCACACCTTTGTCAAAGAATGTGAGGGCCGCCGATTTGATGCCATAGGCATTGCTGCCGAAGAAGATAGCATTGAGATACATCGTCACAATCTCATTCTTTGTGTAGTTGCGCTCTAGCTTTACCGCAGTAATCCACTCTTTTATCTTTATAGTAACAAGTTTGACAAATTTACCGCCTGGGATGCGACTGGAAACTTCCTGGCGGGGATAGAGGGTCTTGGCAAGCTGCTGAGTAATGGTGCTGCCTCCACCCTGACTTTGATCTCCCATAATCAATGTTTTTACCACAACGCGGACAAGCCCCCTGAAGTCTATGCCCGAATGACGGCGGAAACGCGCATCTTCGGTGGAGATGGCAGCATCAACCAAATGAGGCGGCAAATCTTCAAAGGCAACATATGAACGATTTTCTACGTGATAGGTATTTATGACCTTGCCATCTTCGGAAATTAGTTCCGTTGCAAGGTTGCTCTTGGGGTCTTCGAGCTCCTCAAACGAGGGAATATGTGCAAAAAAGGCCACGCCGGCGACCAGAAGTATGAAAAGTGCGATAGGTGTCAGCACAATCCACCAAAACCACTTCAAAAACCTCTTCCGATTGACCGATTTCTTATTATTTGTCATAAACAAAAATGATTGGACGGTGCAAAAATAGCAATTAAAATTTGGATAATTGGTTTCTTTATCCCTTACTTTGCATTTCAGTTTGAAAAGAATAAGGAATATGGGAGAGAATCTGGTAATTGTTGAGTCGCCTGCCAAGGCAAAGACCATTGAAAAATTTTTGGGAAAAGGTTTTACGGTAAAGTCCAGCTTCGGACATATACGGGATCTAAAGAAAAAAGATCTTGGAATTGACATTGAAAATGGTTTTGAACCCCAGTATGAAGTACCCAAGGATAAGAAAAAAGTGGTCTCCGACCTGGCCGCCGCCGCAAAAAAAGCTGATACGGTGTGGCTCGCATCAGATGAAGACCGCGAAGGGGAGGCTATTGCCTGGCATCTGCTGCAAACATTGAATATTCCGGCAGAAAAAAGTCGCCGTATCGTCTTTCATGAGATTACGAAGAATGCCATACTGAATGCCATAGATAATCCCCGTGACATCGATTCCAACCTCGTTATGGCTCAGCAAGCCCGCAGGGTATTGGATCGTTTGGTGGGATTTGAACTCTCACCTATCCTCTGGAAAAAGATCCAACCCAAACTTTCCGCCGGACGCGTCCAGTCGGTAGCACTGAGGTTGATTGTGGATAGAGAGAGAGAAATTTCTTCATTTGAGGCCCAGCCTTACTTCAGGGTAGAGGGAATATTCATCCCTGAAGGATCCGATACACGCATTAAAGGCGTTCTTGACAAAAGATTCTCTACTATTGAGGAGGCCAAGGCATTCCTCGAACGGTGCAAAGGATACTCTTTTGATATTTCCTCGATAGAGAAAAAGGAGATAACCCGTACTCCTGCGCCTCCCTTTACCACATCGGCGCTCCAGCAGGAGGCCTCCAGAAAACTGGGATTCTCGGTAAGCCAGACGATGGTCATTGCACAACGACTCTACGAGAGCGGACTCATCACCTATATGCGTACCGACTCAACCAACCTTTCCTCTATGGCGCTTGGTACTGCAAAAGAGACCATTACCTCGATGTATGGTGAGGAATACTCTCAACCTCGCAACTATAAAACAAAAAGTAAAGGGGCCCAGGAAGCACACGAGGCTATTCGCCCCACCTATATTTCCAATACCTCAATTGAAGGCAATGCCAACGAAAAGAGACTCTATGCGCTGATCTGGAAGAGGACAATTGCCTCTCAAATGGCTGACGCCCGTCTGGAGAAGACCGACATTACCATCTCAGGAGAGCGTATCAGTGAAAAGTTCATTGTACAGGGCGAACAAATCATATTTGACGGATTCCTAAAGGTATACATCGAAGGACGCGACGATGAGGATGAGAATGAAAAGGCCACTCTGCTGCCCCATCTCACCATCGGACAGAAGATGACTGACGAGAGCATAACTGCTACTGAAAAATTTACTAAGCAACCGCAGCGCTATAGCGAAGCAAGTCTGGTTAGAAAACTTGAGGAACTCGGTATAGGCCGCCCCTCAACATATGCACCAACTATCTCCACTATCCTCCAGAGAGGCTATGTCATCAAGGCTGACAAACCGGGCACTCCCAGGGATTACCGAGAGATCACCCTCAGTAAAGGTATCATATCTTCTACAATTAAGAAGGAAGTTGTCGGTCGCGAAAAAAACAGACTCTGCCCTGAAAACATCGGAATGGTAGTGACTGACTTCCTTTCAGAAAATTTCCCTGATATTCTCGACTATGGTTTTACAGCTAAGGTGGAGGCCGATTTTGACAATATCGCTAAAGGTCTTCTGGTTTGGAATGAAGTCATCAGCGACTTTTACGAACCTTTCCACGAAAAGGTCACCAATGCACTTGAGGAGAGGACCTATACCAATATGGAAAAACATCTCGGTATCGACCCCGCCACCGGAAAACCGGTCACGGCACGCATGGGACGCTTCGGTCCGCTGGTACAGAGAGGCAGCAATGAGGACCCTGATAAACAATTTGTAAGCCTGAAGAGGGGGCAGTTGATAGAGGAAATCACTCTCGGGGATGCACTCCAACTTCTTAAACTCCCTCGCACTATCGGTGAACATAAAGGAAAAGTTGTTACGACAGCCATTGGCCGTTACGGACCCTACATAAAAATAGGCTCGACAAAAGAAGACTCCACATTTATCTCTCTGCCCAAGGAACTTGACCCCTATACAGTAACTATGGATGATGCTGTAAAACTGATTACAGAACATACACGAAAGGAGAGTCAAAAACAGATAGCTGAATTTCCGGAGCACAAGATACAGATACTGAACGGTCGTTACGGACCCTACATAAAACAGGGAAAAAACAACTACAGAATTCCTCGTGGTACCGATCCGTCCACTCTAGATGTTACTGATTGTCTGGCAATTATAGAGAAAGAGGATGCAAAAAAATCAAAATAGGTTACAATTTGTAACCAACATATGATTTTTTTGTATATTTGTGCCCAAAAGCACGATTATGACTACTTACCAAATTGATCATATAGATCAGAAAATTCTCTCATTTCTGGTCAAAAATGCGAGAATGCCTTTTCTTGAGATAGCACGCGAGTGCGGAGTATCCGGGGCAGCCATACACCAGAGAGTTAAAAAAATGGAAAGCATGGGAATCATCACCGGTTCCACTCTATTAGTCAAACCTAAGGCTCTTGGACTTAATGTTTGCGCCTTTGTTGGGGTTTCCCTCTCCCAGGCCAACAGTTATCCGCAGGTCGTTGAGGCTCTCAAGGAGATGTCGGAAGTTGTAGAGTGCCATTTCATAACAGGTAACCACGCACTTTTACTCAAAATATACTGCTTTGACCATGACCATTTGATGGAGATTCTGGTCAACACTATCCAGAATATTCCCAGCGTTATGAAGACTGAAACCTGGGTATCTCTTGATCAGGCGATCGAACGTCAGGTATGGGTAAAGGACTATCCTAACGCTTCTCCCGGAAAATAGCCTGTGCTACTGCCAGATCTTCAGGAGTAGTAATCTTTATATTGCTGCTCAGGCCCTCACAGAGTGATACTTTGTGCCCCAGATATTCTACTACCGAGGCATCGTCGGTAAAAAGGGGGTTATAGGGTTGAGAATAGGCTTCCTTAAGCAATTCCGAATGGAACATCTGAGGAGTCTGCACCAGACGATAACGGGAGCGATCTACCGCTGTCGATGTTCCTTCAGATCCAATTTCGCGTAGCGACTCCACAGGTTGGATTACAGGCACCAGTGCTTCGCACTCCTCCATTTTTTCGAACATTGACCTTATAAAATCCGATGTAACAAAGGGACGGACTCCATCATGAACTGCCACAATTACTCCATCCGGAACATACTTAAGAGCATTCTGCACGGAATGAAATCTTGTAATGCCGCCGGACGGCATGATATAGCGCCCTAAAAAACCGGTACGGTTACAATACTCCTTCCAGTACTCCTTCTCTCCGGAAGGCAACACCACGATGATATTGATGTCATCAAAACTCTCCATAAAGCGTTCAATGGTGTGTCTGAGAATTGGTTTCCCCTCAATCTCAATGAATTGTTTGGGGATATCGTATCCCATTCTCGACCCCAGTCCACCGGCGAGTATTATGGCATAATAGCGTCTATTCATTTCCTTTAAAAATTATACTACAAAAATAGCCGAAAATCCCGTTATTATTACTAAATTTGCTTGATATTTTCAACTTAATCTATTTGCCTGTAAATGCATACCGAAAATTGTACCAGAAAGATTAGAAGAGCGCTGATTTCAGTATACAGCAAAGATGGTATAGAGGAGATAGCCCGTGAACTCGTTGCTTGTGGCGTGGAACTGGTCTCTACAGGGGGGACATTTACATTTCTGAAAGAGGCAGGACTGAATGTTACAGCAGTTGAAGAGATTACCTCCTATCCTTCCATCCTCGGAGGCAGGGTAAAAACGCTTCACCCCAAAATCTTCGGAGGAATTCTCTATCGCAGGGAACATCTTCAGGATTTAGGAGAAATTGAGCAGTATGACATACCTCCTTTTGACCTGGTAATCGTAGATCTCTATCCCTTTGAGAAATATGTGCAAATGGGTGCAACTCCTGAAGAGATTATTGAAAAAATAGATATTGGAGGTATTTCACTTATAAGAGCGGCCGCCAAGAATTACCGTGACGTAATCATCGCCTCCTGCAAAGAGGCCTACGGTCCGCTGCTTCATTTACTCAAGACTAAGCATGGTGAGAGCGATATTGAAGATCGCAGGTCATTTGCCAGACAGGCATTCCATACCTCATCTTATTACGATACCCAGATCTTCAACTGGTTCAATAGGGACAACGCTTATTCGATGCCCCTGCGTTATGGCGAAAACCCTCACCAGCAGGCAAAATTTACCGGTTCGAGGGAGTCTCTGCCGAAACAGTTACACGGTAAGGAGATTTCCTACAACAATCTGCTCGACATCGAGGCCGCAGTAGAGCTCATGTATGACTTTTCCGACCCTACGGTAGCCATCATAAAGCACAATAACGCCTGTGGATGCGCTACACGCGGCACCATCCCCGAGGCCTGGAAAGATGCCCTTGCAGGTGATCCCATATCGGCTTTCGGCGGTATCATAATTGCCAACGGACTTATTGATGAGGAATGCGCACAAGAGATCAACAAGATATTTTTCGAAGTGATTATAGCTCCGGAGTTCTCTTTCGGGGCACTTGAAATATTAAAGTCTAAGAAAAACAGAATTATCCTCCTTGATAACGGAATAAGGCCCTCGGCTAAAAAGTTCCGTTCGCTGTTAGGCGGCATTCTCGTCCAGGATAGGGACGAAAAGACAGAAAGTCCCGAAGAGCTCAGAACTGTAACCACTCTCGCTCCTACGACAAGACAGGTGGAGGATTTGCTTTTTGCCAACAAATTGGTCAAACATTCAAAGTCCAACGCTATAGTGCTCGCCAAAGACTCCATGCTACTGGCTAGTGGCATCGGACAGACTTCCAGAGTAGATGCACTCAAACAGGCTATCGCCAAGGCCAGATCATTTGGATTTGACCTCAACGGCGCGGTAATGGCTTCTGATGCCTTTTTCCCTTTCCCGGACTGTGTTGAAATAGCACAAGAGGCCGGTATCGTCGCTGTAATACATCCGGGAGGCTCTATCAGGGATCAGGAGAGTATTGACTGGTGTAACGCCAACGGAATGGCTATGGTCACCACAGGATTCAGACATTTCAAACATTGATAACGATATAGTTTTACAAGATATATGGTATTTTCATTTTTAACACAGGAACTCGCTATTGACCTTGGCACTGCCAATACCGTCATATTTATGAATGACAAAAAAATCATCGACGAACCCTCAATTGTCGCTGTCGATAATCTTACGGGAAAAGTCCTCGCCGTTGGCACTAAGGCCAAACAGATGCAGGGGAAAGAGAGCAAGGGCGTGAGGACTATCAGACCGCTTAAGGAGGGAGTGATTGCAGATTTCGACAGTTCGGAGCAGATGATAAGGGAGTTTATCAAGATGATCAATACCCGCCGGTCTTTCTTTTCGCCGAGTCTCAAGATGGTGGTCTGCATTCCTTCCGGCAGCACTCCTGTTGAGATACGTGCAGTTAGAGATGCTGCAGAACATTCAGGCGGACGTGACGTATATCTTATATTCGAACCAATGGCAGCCGCTCTTGGAGTGGGTATTGATGTTACAGCCCCTTCGGGGAATATGATTGTAGATATCGGAGGAGGTACCACAGAGATTGCTGTTATTTCACTGGGGGGCATCGTTGCCGACTCCAGCATTAAGGTAGCAGGCGACCAATTTACATATGAAATCCAGCAATATATGCGCCAGCAGCACAATATAAAAATTGGAGAGAAGACTGCAGAAGAGATTAAAATCAACATCGGAGCAGCCATTTCCGATCTTGACGAACCTATCGAACCCTATAAGGTTAGCGGTCCAAACCTGATGACAGTGCTCCCCATCGAGACTACGGTAACTCCGCAGGAGATTGCTCATTGTCTTGACAAATCACTGGTAAGAATCGAATCGGCGATAATGTCAGTACTCGAGCAGACTCCACCGGAGCTCTACAGTGATATCGTACACAAGGGTATCTATCTCACTGGTGGCGGAGCCTTACTCAGAGGTCTGGATAAACGTCTGTTTAAGAAAATTAATATTCCTTTCCACGTGGCTGAGGACCCCCTCAGAGCTCCGGCCAGAGGAACTTGCATTGCACTTAAGAACTGTACATCGTTCAACTTCCTGATGCGATGAGGAGAAACTCCCGCCTCATAAAGATATTCCTGTCTATTGCGTTGTTTCTGCTTCTGGAGGGCATTTCAGTCATACTGATTACCAACAACAGCATAATTCAAAAATACAGGATTATGGCGGTCACCAGATCGGTACAATCCTTCTTCTGGAAACAAGGGGAAAGTGTACGTTATTTTCTCAACTATAAAAACGAAAACCAGTTGCTTGAAGCTGAGAACAGGCTTCTAAAGGAGCGTATATCTATCCTTATGAAATATCTTGATGATGTTAGCACAGAAGAGGTTATCGCCGGCACCTTGGGCAAGGGGGACTATACATTTATACCGGCTACCATCGTCAAGAATTCCATCAACAAGCAACACAACTACATTATACTGAACGTAGGATCAAACAACGGTGTAGAGGAGGGAATGGGGGTCATTACTTCTTGGGGTATAGTTGGTATAGTCGAGGCGGTTTCGCCACGTATCAGTTATGTTTCCTCATTTCTCAACACCTCCCAAAGTGTTAGTGCCAAGATTGTTTCCAATAATGTTTTCGGTCCGATGGTCTGGACCGGAGTTGGCAACAAAGCGGTAGTACGGGAAATTCCCATTCATACGGAAGTATATCTCGGAGATACCATTTCCACTAGCGGTTATTCCGCTATATTTCCTCCGGATATCCCGATTGGTATAGTTACATCTATCGATGAGGTCAATGGAGTAGCATTGGAACTTGGTGTGGAAATGTTCCAGAATTTCAGGGCACTACGTCTGGTAGACGTTGTAATAAATAATTACGGAAAAGAGATAAAGATGATCGAGGATGAGAGGGAATAACAACATATCGCTTTGGGGGTTGATTGCCGTGATGATGATCATCCAGATTATCATCTGTGATTACATCTATACCGGCCCCTATATTCATCTGACGCTCTTGCCATTGATCATCCTCTCAATTCCTTCTGAGACCAGCTATCCCAAACTTGCGCTGATAGCATTTGCAGTCGGCCTCATAATTGATTTGGTATCAGACGGAATACTGGGTCTCAACTCTGCAGCGGCCGTAATGACAGCCACCTTTGTGAAACCGATAAGTTATACAACAATCAATCGTGACAGGAGTGACAAACTTGAGCGACTGACCCTTAACGATGTCGGATTCTTCAGATATTTCAGGTATTCGTCATATCTGACACTGGTATTTCTTGTCACATATATTTTATTTGACTGTGCAGGCTTTAGACCGGTATCATTTATATTGGTGCGTATAGCCCTGAGTTATGTTGCAAATATTATAATAATTCTCTTTGTCAGTGTTACACTGCTCAACAAGCGTTACTGATGGCAATCTCTCGGCAAAGAAAAAATGTGCTTTTATTCTCCATCATCATCGTCTTTACGGTGATTGTGGTAAGGCTCTTCTATATCCAAATCATAAGTAAATATTACCGCATCAACGCCGAGAATAATGCTCTTAAATATGAAACACTCTACCCCGCCAGAGGACTAATTCTGGATCGCAACGGAGAGATTCTTGTCTCAAACAAAATTACCTATGATATTATGGTGACACCCGTAGAGGTAACACCTTTCGACACACTGGAATTTTGCTCGATATTCGGCATAGATACCTCATTTGTAAAATCAAAATTTCGTGAATATCGCAAATATCGTAGCAGGATAGGCTTTCAGACACTTCCTTTTATCAAACAGGTTTCCGGTGAACATTACAATATCTTCATCGAAAAACAGTACAAGTTTCCCGGATTTTCCGGCACTCCCAGAACTATACGTACCTACCCATACAACGCCGGAGGCAATCTCTACGGATATATCTCCGAAGTGGATGCCTCCTATATTAAGAACAACCCAGGCTACAAACAAGGCGACTATGCAGGAAGGACCGGCATGGAGATGGCCTACGAGGAACAACTCAGGGGAGAAAAGGGTTACAACATCTACCTCCGCGATGCACACAACCGTATTAAAGAGCGTTACGAAGAGGGAGAATATGACAAAGTTGCTGTGGCGGGAAAAGATGTTACAAGCACTATCGATGCCATACTCCAGGCATACGGCGAGGAACTGATGCAAAACAAAGTGGGCTCTCTGGTGGCGATAGAACCCTCAACCGGAGAAATCCTCACGATGGTTTCCAGTCCCGGTCTTGAGACCTCAAAACTGGCAGAAATCAATAAATATTACCAAGAAATAGTTACTGACCCCTACAAGCCTATGTTTAATCGTGCGGTTATGTCACCGCAGCCTCCGGGGTCCGTTTTCAAACTTGTCAACGGCCTGATAGGTCTCCAGGAAGGAGTAATCACTCCTTCCTCCGCCTATTCTTGCCATGGCGCTTATACAGTCGGCAACCTTAGAGTGGGATGCCACGGACACCCCTCTCCCCTTGACTTCAGGCACTCGATAATGATGTCTTGCAACACATATTACTGCTATGTGTTCCGGGCAATCCTTGACAACCCGAAATATGAAAGCATTCGCGATTCCTTTACAAAATGGAAAGAATATGTGGAAAGTTTCGGATTTGGGGTAAAACTGAATACAGACATCCCTTCCGAGCAGGCCGGCACTATGCCCACTGCCGAATGGTACGACAGACTACATGGTAAAAACCGTTGGAGATCCCTCTCTATTATCTCCCTGGCTATCGGACAGGGCGAGATTGGCTCAACTCCACTGCATCTGGCCAATCTGGCGGCAACAATTGCCAACCGCGGCTGGTATTACATTCCACATCTACAGAAAGATATGCCTGATAACCCCATCGACTCCCGCTTCACAGAGCGTCACTATACGATGGTGGATACCACCTGGTTTGAGTATGCAGCGGAAGGTATGTATCTTGCAGTTAACGGTGGGCCCGGAGCTACCGGACGACTTGCCAGTGTACCAGGACTGGATATTTGCGGAAAAACCGGCACGGCTCAGAATCCACACGGTAATGACCACTCAGTATTCATCTGCTTTGCCCCGAAAGATGATCCAAAGATTGCAGTGGCAGCATATATCGAGAATGCCGGTTTCGGAAGTACCTGGGCTTGTCCCATCTCAGCCCTCCTTGTGGAGAAATACCTCAACGGAGAAATATCCGAAGGGAGAAAATGGCTTGAAACCAATATGATGAATGGATACCTGCTCGACAGGGTAACAGTTAAGAGAAGATAAAGAGTGGGAAGATCAATCTATAGGAAACTAGACTGGACGCTAATCGCCTGCTATATTGTGCTGGTGTTCTTCGGATGGATGAATATCTATTCGTCGCTCTATCAAGAGGGCGCATTCATATTCGACTTATCCATGGAATACGGCAAGCAGATCATTTGGATTGGCAGTTCAGTAGTGCTGGCATTGCTGATACTTTTTGTCCTGCCTCCGAAGATATACGCTGCCTTCGCCTGGTGGCTCTACGCATTGATGGGAGTGCTGTTGGTGGCGGTTATATTTATCGGGGCAAATATAAAAGGCTCACATAGCTGGCTGCAGATAGGTAGCATGAGAGTGCAGCCGGCAGAGTTTTCCAAAATTACAACCTCTCTGGCGCTGGCACATCTGATGAGCAGCAAATTTGACTTCAGTTTTAAAAACAGGTCGGATGCTCTCAAGGCATTTATGGTGCTCTTAATTCCTATGTTAACCATAATTCTTGAGAAAGAAACCGGTACGGCGCTAGTCTACCTGGGATTTCTGTTTATGTTTTACCGCGAGGGAATGTCGGGATGGATCCTGATTTTTGGATTATCGGTGATTGGTATCTTTATAATGACCCTAGTTTTTTCACCCTATATTTCCATTTTGATTGTAGTGGGACTGGTGACCATTTTCGCCTCACTGGTAACGCGCAAAAAATGGGTGGTAGCAGTGATTATACCTTTAATCGTACTTCTGGGATTTATTCCTTCACTCGTCAGTGGTATCGGTAGTGTGGAAAAAACCGCAAATGAGATTGTTGCTGTGGAAATGGATGCTGATGGCTCTGTACAAGAGTTTGCTCCAAGTGCGGAAAGTAATATGATTTCCGCTGAAAGCGAGAGCCCAAGTAGATCCGCAGTTGCCCTCAAAAAAATTTTCTGCAGGTTCCCTGCCGAAATCTGGCTGGTTTTCGCTCTGGCGCCTCTTATTTTAGCGTTTCTCATCAAATCACTGGTAAAGCGGCAAAAAGTATTGCGCAACGCGATGCTAAGCATGCTACTGGGCATCTGTTTGGTGTTTTCGGTAGATTTTGTCTTTGACAAGGTTCTCAAAGATTACCAGAGAGGACGCATAGAGGTTCTTTTAGGTATGAAGGAAGATCCTATGGGGGACGGTTACAATGTCCACCAATCGATGATTGCCATTGGATCGGGAGGGTTCTTCGGTAAAGGTTTCCTGAGAGGCACGCAGACTCGTTTTGATTTTGTGCCGGAACAAACTACGGATTTCATTTTTTGCACCATAGGGGAGGAATGGGGATTTGCCGGATCTCTGGCGATCTTGGCGGTATTTCTGGTGTTACTTATACGGCTTATTAATTCCGCTGAAAAACAAAGGGATCGTTTTATTCGCATATACGGCTACTGTGTTGCCTCCATTCTACTGATGCATATTCTCATCAATGTAGGAATGACAATAGGTCTGATGCCCGTAATAGGCATTCCATTGCCATTTGTTAGTTATGGAGGCAGCAGCCTTTGGGGATTCACCATTCTGCTCTTCATCTACGTGCGTCTTGACCTGGAGAGATGGAGGTGACAGCCGATTGGAAATAAAATATTAACTAATTACCTTTGTCGGATTGATAACTATTTTAAATATATAAAACATGCAATTCAAATTCGTTGACAGACATAATGGTCCGAGAGATTTCCAGGAAAAACTGATGTTGGAAAGACTCGGAGTCTCATCACTTGATGAACTGATAAAACAAACCGTACCCGAAGATATTCTCCTAGCAGAGCCACTGGCTCTGGAGCCGGCACTCTCCGAATACGAATACACAACACGTCTCAAAGAGATCGTCGCCCTAAATAAGCCTTTCCGTTCAATGATCGGAATGGGTTATTATGGCACTGCCTCACCTGCAGTAATCATTCGCAACATTCTTGAGAACCCCTCCTGGTATACCTCTTACACACCTTATCAGGCGGAGATTTCACAAGGTCGTCTGGAGGCATTGATTAATTTTCAGACAATGATCTCATCCCTGACGGGATTCAACCTCTCCAACTGCTCTATGCTGGATGATGCTACTGCCGCTGCTGAAGCTATGAGGATGATGTATGAACTGCGTAGCCGTGATGCGGTAAAAGCAGGCAAAAATGTACTCTTTGTGGACAAAAACATCTTCCCCCAGGTACTCTCGGTACTCGAGACACGTGCAGCCGCCCTTGACATTGAAATAGTACTCGGTGACTACGCTGATTGTCAATTTGACGGAAAATGCTACGGAGCCATTCTCCAGTATCCCGCAGCAAACGGCGAGGTAAGGGATTACAGCTCATTCTGCACCAAAGCTCATGAAAAGGGCATTCTCGTAACAGCATATTGCGACCTCCTGGCACTGGTACTACTCAAGGAACCAGCGGCATGGGGTGCCGACATCGCAGTAGGTACTGCTCAAAGATTCGGACTCCCAATGGGCTTCGGCGGTCCTACAGCCGGCTATATAGCTACTTCAGATGCATTTAAACGCAATATTCCCGGCCGTATAGTTGGTATCTCGGTAGACCGTCACGGCAACCCCGCAGTACGCCTTGCCCTTCAAACACGCGAACAGCATATCAAAAGAGAAAGAGCTACATCCAACATTTGCACGGCCACAGCACTTATGGCTACAATGTCGGGCATGTTTGCTGTATATCATGGTCCAGAAGGAATCCGTGGTATAGCGAAGAATGCATACGGTTATGCTCATGCCGTAGCTGACGTGCTCCGCAAGAACGGCTACAAACTGGCTGCAGAAAACTTTTTCGATACCATCGAAATCATCGGAGCAGAAGGTATTGAGTTTGACCCGGAACAAATCAACTCCAGAGCTGAAGAGGCAGGCATCAACTTTTGCTACACCTCCGACAACACCATAATCATCAGCTTTGACGAGCTCTCAAACCACGAAGAGGCCGCTCTTATAGGAGGTATCTTTGGCTGTGTGGACCTCTGCCCCGGTATTCCTGCAGAGCCCTCATATATGAAGAGAGAGACATCAATTCTCACTTCTGAAATATTTAGCAAATACCACTCCGAGACTGAACTGATGAGATACATCAAGAAACTTGAGCGCCGCGATATCTCCCTCACCCACTCCATGATACCTCTCGGCAGCTGTACAATGAAACTTAATGCGGCAGTAGAGGTGATGCCTATGAGCTGGAGTGAATTCGGTAACGTGCACCCATTCGCACCAACCGATCAGGTGGAAGGCTCGCTACAGGTAATCAAAGAATTGGAACACGACCTTGCCGTCATTACCGGACTGGACGGTTGCTCACTTCAGCCGAATAGCGGTGCTGCAGGCGAGTATGCAGGACTTATGGTCATCCGTGCATATCACCACGCCAATGGTGATTCACACCGCAATATAATCATCATTCCCACCTCTGCACACGGCACTAACCCAGCTTCTGCAGCTATGGCAGGTTATAATATAGTACTTGTGGGGTGTGATGAGAATGGCAACATCGACGTTGAAGAACTTCGTGAAAAGGCAGTTGCCAACCGCGATAATCTGGCCGGAATAATGATCACCTATCCTTCTACCCACGGTGTATTTGAGGTTAGAATCCGGGAAATCTGCAGCATAATTCATGAAAACGGCGGTCAAGTCTATATGGATGGTGCCAACATGAATGCTCAGGTAGGTCTTACCAACCCCGGCCATATTGGAGCTGACGTATGCCACCTCAACCTTCACAAGACTTTCGCAATGCCTCACGGTGGCGGTGGTCCCGGTGTTGGCCCTATCTGTGTAGCAAAACACCTCACTCCCTATCTCCCGGGCCACCCGATACTTCCTGAATGCGGTGGAGTCAATATGACCGCAGTTTCCGCAGCCCCTTATGGCAGTCCTCTGCTACTCCCCATTACTCACGCTTACATCAAATTGCTTGGTGCCGATGGACTCCGCAAGGCTACTGAAATCGCTATCCTAAACGCAAATTACGTAGCTACGCAACTGGAACCGGAACTTAAAACTCTCTATACCGGAGACAAAGGCCGCGTTGCTCACGAATGCATCGTAGACTTCCGCCATTTCCGCTCAGAATATGGTGTGGATGCCACGGACATCGCCAAACGTCTTATGGACTTCGGATTCCATGCCCCTACACTCTCATTTCCTGTACACGAGACATTGATGGTAGAGCCTACTGAAAGCGAATCTCTCCCTGAATTAGACAGATTCATAGAGGCATTGAAGTGTATCGTTGCAGAGTGTGAAGATATCAAAGCCGGACGCCTCGATAAGGATGACAATCCTATCAAGATGGCGCCTCACACCGCTTGTGAGGTTTGTTCAGACAACTGGACACATCCCTACAGCCGCCAACAGGCTGCATACCCTCTCGAATGGATCCGTGACAATAAATTCTGGCCTCATGTAGCACGTGTGGACAGTGGTTACGGTGACCGCAATCTGGTAACTACGGTATAGTTTCGAGTCAAAAGTAAGTAGTGTGAGTTCTGACAAAGTACTTAGTAAGGAGCTTTGAGTGGTAGAAGGTACAGGTTGCAGGTTATTTCAGACTCACAAGTTATGCGGTAAACCCCGCAACTCGTAACCTGCAACACGCACCACTATACGCACCACACTACATACTACACACTACATACTTAGTAAAAACAGAGATGGCCGATTTTTTTCGGCCATCTCTGTTTTTACGTCACTACTCAAGCTATGCATTTCCGGTCTTTCGGGGAGCGGAAACTTTCTTGACGGGAGCTTTTGCTGCTACCTTGCCGGTGCTCTTTGGAGCCGCCTTAGGGGCAGCCTTGGAAGCTGTTTTAGGAGCTGCTTTTTTAGCGGCCGGTTTGGCTGCCTTTGGAGCTTTAACTTCAGCCTCCTCCGTACTTGACTCTGTGCCGGTTTCCACGTTAGTCTCTACACTCTTCTCTGCACTCTTTCTGGAGCGACTACGACGGGTAGCAGGTTTCTTTACAGCCTCTTTTGCTGGTGCATCAGCCTCAAGTACTGCCTTGTTGAAGTCCACCAACTCGATATATGCCATATTGGCTCCGTCGCCAAGACGGAAACCGTTTTTGATAATGCGTGTATATCCGCCCGGACGATCAGCAATTTTCGGAGCAACAACACGGAAGAGCTCGGCTACCGCCTCTTTCTGCTTCAGATAGCTGAACACTATACGGCGTGAGTGTGTCGTATCCTCTTTTGACTTGGTAATAAGCGGTTCAACATACACTCTCAAGGCTTTGGCCTTTTCCAAAGTCGTCTCAATCCTCTTGTGAAGGATAAGAGATGATGCCATGTTGGCCAGCATCGCCTTACGATGTCCGCTCTTGCGTCCTAAACTATTTATTGATCTATTGTGCCTCATTTTCTTGTGCTTTTATTTCAATATTATACTTGGTAATATCCATTCCGAAGTTCAGTTTCAATCTGTCCATGAGCATATCGATCTCGTTGAGAGATTTCTTACCGAAGTTTCTGAATTTCATCAGATCTGTCCTCTGATGACAAACAAGGTCAGCAAACGTCTCGATATTTGCAGCTTTCAGGCAGTTGAGTGCCCTAACTGAAAGTTCCATATCGGAGAGTTTGGTGAGAAGGATATGACGCATACGCATCGACTCCTCGTCAAGTTGCTTGCTATCTTGCTCTACTGCTGTCTCAAGAGTGATCTTTTCATCAGAAAATAGCCAGAAGTGCTGAATCAGGATGGTAGCTGCCTCTTTCAAGGCCTCTTTCGGGTGGATTGAGCCATCTGTAGTGATCTCGATGTTGAGTTTCTCGTAGTCAGTCTTCTGTTCAACACGCCAATCTTCAACCGAATATTTCACATTTTTTATAGGAGTGAAAATCGAGTCAATCGCAATTGTTCCTAATGGAGCATTATCCACTTTATTCTCTTCTGAAGGCACATAGCCTCTTCCTTTGCCGACCCTCATCTCAATATTGAGCTTAACTGAAGGCTCCATGGAGCAGATGTGGAGATCGGGATTCAATACTTTGAAAGAGGATAAGCTCTTGGAAATATCTTCAGCAGTAAATTCTTGCTTACCACTAACAGTCACGTTCACCACCTCACTGTCAACATCTTCTATCATCCTCCTGAGGCGAACCTGTTTGAGGTTGAGAATGATGTCAACAACACTCTCAATAACACCGGGTATAGTGTCAAATTCGTGACTTACACCGTCGATCCTTATTGAGGTGATGGCAAAGCCTTCCAAAGAAGAGAGCAGTATACGACGGAGAGCATTACCTACGGTTATACCATATCCCGGCTCCAATGGACGGAATTCGAATCTACCGAAGGTATCTGTTGCGTCAAGCATTATTACCTTATCCGGTTTTTGAAATGCTAAAATTGCCATACTGTTTAAATTTTATTAGTGTTTACGCTATAAGCAAAGATTACTTCGAATACAACTCTACTATAAGTTGCTCGTTAATGTTTTCAGGCACTTCGCTTCTTAAAGGAACGTTTGTATACTTACCCTGAAGTTTTGCGGCATCCCACTCAAGCCAGGAGAAGTTGCCGGCAGAGTTTGAAAGACTATCCTGGATAACTTCAAGGCTCTTTGAACGCTCACGTACTCCTATGGTTTCACCGGGTCTTACAATGGTTGAAGGGATATTGCAAACCTCTCCGTTGCGGGTAATGTGGCAATGTGTCACAAGCTGTCTTGCAGCAGCCCTCGTAGGAGCTATACCCAGACGATAAACCAGATTGTCGAGACGGGACTCGAGCAGGAGAATGAGGTTCTCACCTGTTTGGCCTTTCATCCTATGTGCTTTACCATAGAGGTTACGGAATTGTCTTTCGAGAAGACCATAGGTGTATTTCACTTTCTGTTTCTCAGCGAGCTGAATACCGTACTCTGAGGTTTTTTTACGTTTTCTAGCCTGTCCGTGCTGTCCCGGAGGATAATTCTTTTTCTCAAACTGTTTATCCGGACCAAAGATAGGCTCTCCAAATTTGCGGGCTATTTTAGTTCTGGGCCCTATATATCTTGCCATATTATTCTATTATTGCTTTAAGGTTGTTATGATTATACTCTGCGGCGGCCTTTGGGGCGGCAACCATTGTGTGGCAGAGGAGTAACATCAACAATCTCGGTAACTTCAATACCTGCTCCGTGTATGGTGCGGATTGCAGACTCACGTCCTGCTCCCGGACCCTTTACATATGCCTTAATCTTGCGTAATCCGAGATCATACGCAACCTTGGCGCAATCTTGAGCGGCTACCTGAGCTGCATAGGGAGTGTTTTTCTTGGACCCCCTAAAACCCATCTTACCTGCTGATGACCAACTAATTACCTGACCGGTGCTGTTGGTGATTGTAACGATCACGTTGTTGAAAGTCGACGAAATATGAGCTTGACCATAAGCGTCAACTTTAACAACTCTCTTTTTGCTTGTTGTTTGTTTTTTTGCCATAATTCAAATCTCTTATTTGGTTGCTTTCTTCTTATTTGCAACAGTCTTCTTACGACCCTTGCGTGTACGTGCATTGTTCTTGGTACTCTGACCGCGTACGGGAAGACCGATACGGTGACGGATACCTCTATAACATCCGATGTCCATCAGACGTTTGATGTTCAATTGAACAGATGAGCGAAGCTCTCCTTCAATTTTGTACTCATTAGCAATCTTTGTACGGATTGCTGTAATCTGGTCGTCATTCCAGTCCTTGACCTTGGTGTCAAGATCAATATCAAGATCTGTAAGGATCTTTTTAGCAGAACTGCGACCAATACCGAAGATATAGGTCAAACCTATCTCTCCGCGTTTGTTGTTCGGTAAATCAACTCCGGCTATACGTGCCATAATCTATTTTTTACTTTATTGTTATTACAAATTAAAAAATTATCCCTGGCGCATTTTGAATTTCGGATTCTTCTTGCAAATTACATACAAGCGACCTTTGCGCTTTACAATTTTACAATCCTCACTACGCTTCTTTATGGATGCTTTTACTTTCATTTGTGTAAGTTTTATTATTTATATCTGAAAGAAATTCTTCCTTTAGTCAAATCATACGCAGACATCTCAACCCTTACCCTGTCTCCCGGCAATATTCTGATATAATGCAGACGCATTTTACCCGAAATATGAGCGGTGATTACGTGTCCGTTATCGAGTTCTACTCTGAACATCGCGTTGGATAGAGCTTCAATTACTGTTCCTTCTTGTTCTATAGCTTGTTGTTTTGGCATATTATAACAATTACGTAAGTTTTGACTTGTGGTTATTAGTTAGTTTCAATAAATTCAAATGTTGATAAGATCTCCGGAGTACCCTTTCTGATTGCAACCATCAGCTCAAAATGTGCCGATTTCCTGCCGTCAACGGTGCGTACTGCCCAACCATTCTCATCCAGGTAAACTTCCCTGCCTCCTGCATTGACCATCGGCTCTATGCAAATGACCATACCTTCTTGAAGTTTGACACCTCTGCCTCTGCGTCCATAATTTGGCACCTCGGGGCTTTCGTGGAGATTGCGGCCGATAGCATGACCGACCATCTCTCTGACCACTGAAAAACCGAGACTTTCCACATAGAACTGGACGGCAAATCCGATGTCGCCTGTTCGATTGCCGCTGACTGCCTTTTCTATACCCAGATAGAGAGATGCTTTAGTGGCTTCGAGAAGCCTCGCGTCCTCATCGCTTATCTTTCCGACAGCGAAGGTATAAGCGGAGTCACCGTTGAATTCCCTATATTTTGTACCGCAATCAACAGATACGATGTCGCCTTCCTGCAATTTGTAGTCTGAAGGAAATCCGTGGACTACCGTATCGTTGAGAGAAATGCACAACGTAAAGGGAAAACCTCCGTAACCCAAGAAGCCCGGCTCTGCTCCCGCCTCTCTGATATATTTCTCCGCAATGAAATCCAACTCTTTTGTTGTGATTCCCGGAGCAATATGTCGCCCGACCTCTGCCAAAGTCTTGGAAACCAAAAGGGCGTTTTCCCTAATGATTACCAACTCTTCTTCGGTTTTGGACTTTGTCATACTCTAAAGAACTTATCAATATAAATTACATACCCGAACGGCCTCTGAGACGTCCCGTCTTCATCAAACCGTCGTAGTGACGCATTAGTAAGTGACTCTCGATCTGTTGGAGGGTATCCAGGATTACACCCACGAGGATCAACAATGATGTTCCACCGTAGAATGATGCAAACTGATTATTTACTCCAAGCATCATCGCAAATGCCGGCAAAATAGCTATGATTGCCAGGAAAACAGAACCTGGAAGCGTAATGCGCGACATTATTGTGTCAATGTACTCAGCGGTCTTTCTTCCCGGCTTCACGCCTGGAATAAATCCGCCATTCTTCTTCATTTCTTCTGCCATGTTGGTCGGGTTTACTGTAATAGCGGTGTAGAAATACGTAAACAGAACAACCATCAACGCAAAGACGAAGTTGTACCAGAAACCGGCTGTGTTGGACATTACAGCCGCAAAGCCTTTAGTGGCATTGAAGTTTGAGAATATGAGCGGAAAAATCATCAAAGCCTGCGCAAAGATAATCGGCATTACACCGGCAGCATTTATCTTTAGCGGGATATACTGACGCACTCCGCCATATTGCTTGTTACCAATAACACGTTTGGCATATTGAACGGGAATCTTGCGTACTGCCTGCACGAGAGCGATAGCAGCAACGAAAACAAGGAAGAGTATCAATAGTTCGACGATAAACATAAGAATACCGCCTCCTGTAGAGTTTAACTTTTCCGAGAATTCGATCCACAACGCCATCGGAAGGCGCGCAACAATACCCACCATGATGATCAGGGAAATACCATTACCAATGCCGCGGTCTGTAATTCTTTCACCCAACCACATAACGAACATCGTACCTCCAATCAGCACCATTGTGACAAAAATTCCGTACCATCCTCTGCCGATTGTGGCGACAAATGCCTCCGGAGGAAGCTGGTTGGTAAGGTTTGCAATATAGGCCGGACCTTGAATTAACAAGATCAGAATTGTAAGGTAACGTGTATATTGATTCATTTTTCTACGTCCACTCTCACCTTCACGCTGTAGACGCTGGAAGAAAGGGAGCATCACAGCTAAAAGCTGAATAACGATGGAAGCAGAAATATAAGGCATAACACCCAATGCAAAGATTGAAGCGTTACCAAAGGCACCACCGGAGAACATGTTCAACAGTCCCAGAAGGCCTTCTGAAGCCTGGCTCTGCAAGTTTGCAAGCTGAGTTGCATCAATACCGGGAAGAACGATATAACTTCCTAAACGGTAAATCACAATCAGTCCTAACGTATAGAGAATTCTCTTACGGAGCTCTTCAATCTTGAAGATGTTTGCTATTGTCTGGAAAAATCTTTTCATGCCGATCAGATTTTATTAGCAGTCCCACCGGCGTCTTCAATTTTCTTAATAGCGGAAGCAGAAAACGCATTGGCAGTAACATCAAGTTTAGCGGTAAGCTCGCCATTGCCCAGGATCTTCACTAGATCGTTTTTGCCGGCGAGACCTATCGAAATCATTGTATCAATATCAACAGCAGTAAGATTGTGTTTCTCACAAGCTGCCTGAAGAGATGACAGATTGACTGCCTTATACTCTATTCTGGTCGGATTATTAAAGCCGAACTTGGGAAGGCGTCTCTGTATAGGCATCTGACCGCCTTCGAAACCGGCCTTACGAGAGTAACCGGAGCGTGATTTAGCACCGTTATTACCACGGGTGGCTGTCTTACCACGACCTGAGCCGGGGCCACGGCCTACACGCTTCACTCTTCCTTTTGAACCTACTGCGGGTTTAAGTGTATTCAATTTCATCTTTATTCCTCCTTTACTTTACCTCTTCAACTTTAACAAGGTGAAGAACTTTTTCAATCATACCTTTGGTAACAGGTGTAAGCTCCACCTCTACAGTGTGATGCATCCTGCGTATACCCAGAGAGACAAGGTTTGCGATCTGTCTCTCTGTCGCGCCACTGCGACTCCTGATTTGAGTAACTCTTACTTTAGTCATTATATTCTTCCTCCTTATCCGTTAAATACCCTACTCATCGGAATACCACGGAGCCCGGCAACAGTATATGCATCACGCATCTCTGTAAGGGCGGCTATAGTGGCCTTTACCAAGTTGTGAGGATTTGATGAACCTTTAGATTTTGCAAGAACATCGTGGATACCCACGGAGTCAAACACAGCGCGCATAGCACCACCTGCCTTTACTCCTGTTCCGGGAGCTGCAGGCTTCATGAATACTCTTGCTCCGCCATATTTAGCTGACTGCTCATGGGGAATAGTCCTCTTGCTCAGAGGAATCCTTACGAGGTTTTTCTTAGCATCTTCAATACCTTTGGAGATAGCGGTGGTCACTTCATTTGCCTTTCCCAGGCCATATCCTACTACACCATTCTCGTCACCTACTACAACAATAGCGGCGAAACTGAAATTACGTCCACCCTTTGTTACCTTGGTAACTCTCCTAACAGCTACTAATCTATCTTTCAACTCAAGATCAGTAGTCTTTACTCTCTTTACATTAGTATTTGCCATAATATCTCCTTAGAATTTAAGACCACCCTCACGGGCGGCATCTGCCAAACTTTTAACTCTTCCGTGATAAAGGTAACCTCCACGATCAAAAGACACGGTGGTAACACCTTTTGCAATTGCACGCTCTGCAACTGCTTTCCCAACGATCTGCGCAGCCTCAATACCATTCTTGCCTTTACACTGCTCTACGAGAGCCTTGTCATTGGAAGCTGCGGAAGCGATAGTGATGGCGTTCACGTCATCAATAACCTGAACATAGATCTGCTTATTGCTTCTGAACACTACCATTCTAGGTCTCTCGGGAGTACCGTTTACAACCTTACGTATGCGGTAGTGGATCCTCTTTCTTCTTTCTATCTTATTCAATGCCATAACTTAATCTCCTATTATTTGGCGCTGGCCGACTTACCGGCTTTACGACGTAGTTGTTCGCCTACGAACCTAATACCCTTACCCTTGTACGGTTCAGGCTTACGCAGTGAGCGTACTTTGGCCGCTACCATACCGAGGAGTTGCTTGTCGTGGCTTTTCATAATTAAAATTGGGTTCTGGCCCTTCTTCACTGCCGGTGCTTCAGCCTTGATCTCAGCGGGAAGCTGGAAGTGGATCTCATGGGAGAAACCTAGGTTGAAGACTACGGTCTGGCCGTTTACTGCAACGTGGTAACCAACACCCACAAATTGTTGCTCTACAGTAAAACCTTCAGATACGCCTTTAACCATATTGTTGATGAGGGCACGATAGAGGCCGTGCATCGAACGGTGACGAGGCTGGTCTGTAGGACGTTTAACTGTAAGGACTCCCGCATCTACGGATACCTCGATATCCGGATCAACCTTCTGGGTCAATTCGCCGAGCGGGCCTTTAACCTTCACTACGTTACCCTCTTCAATTGTTACTGAGACGGCTGCAGGTAGGTTTACAGGTAATTTTCCGATTCTTGACATTTTATATAATTTATTTGTATTTGTAACTTTTAGTAAACGTAACAAAGCACTTCTCCGCCTACATTAAGATCCCTTGCTTCCTTGTTGGTAATAACACCTTTAGAAGTGGAGAGAATTGCAATACCCAGACCGTTAAGTACGCGGGGCATGTTAGCCACATTGGTGTACTGCCTCAGACCGGGAGAGCTGACGCGGATAATTTTCTTAATTGCTGCTTTATTAGTCTCAGGATGATACTTGAGAGCAATCTTAATAGTGTTGAAAGGTTTGCCTTCCAAAATTTTATATGCAAGGATATAACCCTTCTCGTGGAGTATGCGGGTCATCTCCACTTTCATTTTCGAAGAGGGAATCTCTACTGTCTTGTGACCTGCGAGATACGCATTCCGAATTCTAGTCAAATAATCTGCTATTGGATCAGTCATTGTTGTTTGTTTTTAAGATTCGACGCCCATGCGGACGCCCGATATCCAATGTTAATATTATAATTAAGGTATAAATCTCTTACCAGCTGGCTTTCTTCACTCCCGGTATAAGGCCTTTGGAAGCCATCTCACGGAACTGAATACGGCTAATGCCAAATTGACGCATATAACCCTTGGGACGACCGGTGATCGAGCAACGGTTGTGAAGTCTGCAGGGGCTGGAGTTTTTTGGGAGCTTGTCAAGGGCAGTCCAGTCTCCAGCTTCTTTCAAAGCCTTGCGTTTTTCAGCATACTTAGCTACTAACTTAGCGCGTTTTACTTCGCGTGCCTTCATTGATTCTTTTGCCATATCCTATTAGTTGTGCTTAATGTTCTTAAAAGGTAAACCGAATTCACGAAGGAGAGCATAAGCCTCTTCGTCTTTTTCAGCTGTAGTAACAAATGTGATCTCCATACCCATCACCTTTACGATCTTATCGATGTCGATCTCAGGGAAAATAATCTGCTCCTTGATGCCAAGGGTATAGTTTCCACGACCGTCAAAATTCTCGGAGATTCCCTTGAAATCCCTAATACGGGGAAGGGAAACTGCAATGAGTCTCTCAAGGAACTCATACATCTTAGTGGCGCGGAGAGTAACCTTTACGCCGATAGGCATGCCTCTACGAAGTTTGAAGTTAGAGATGTCTTTTCTTGAAACGGTTTGGACGGCTTTTTGACCCGCAATTAGAGAGAGCTCCTGCTGTGCAACATCAACAAGCTTCCTGTCCTGAGTGCCTGCTCCGATACCTTGGTTAATGGTAATCTTAACAAGCCTGGGAACCTGCATTACAGTAGAGTAGGAAAATTCCTTCATCAGTTTGCCTACGATTTCCTCTTTGTATTTCTTCTTCAAAGAAGGAACATAATTGACCTGGTCCACTGTAGGACCTGCCTGTACCTGGGTTTTCTTCTCTTTTGCCATTATTTGATCTCCTCTCCTGATTTTTTGGCATAGCGAACAATCTTGCCGTCTTCATTGAGACGACGACCGATCTTGGTGGCACCACCCTTAACGGGGTCTACAACCTGCAGGTTGGAAATATGCACACCGGCCTCTCGTTTAACAATACCCCCTTGAGGGTGTTTCGAATTGGGTTTGGTATGTCTGCTTACCATGTTGACTCCTTCAACGATGGCGCGATTCTTCTTTGTAATCACCTCGAGAACCTTACCGGTCTTGCCTTTATCGTTCCCGGCGTTTACATATACCATGTCGCCTTTCTTGATATGTAACTTAGTCATAATTCAAATCCTCCTTTAAAGTACCTCTGGGGCAAGTGAGACGATTGTCATATATTTTTCACGCAACTCACGAGCTACGGGACCGAAAATACGGGTACCGATAACCTCATCAGACTTGTTGAGGAGAACGCATGCGTTGTCATCAAAACGGATGTAAGAACCGTCAGCGCGACGAATCTCTTTCTTTGTACGCACTATCACTGCATTAGAAACTGCACCTTTCTTGGTATTTCCACCAGGAATAGCGCTTTTTACGGCAACAACGATCTTGTCACCAACTCCGGCATAACGACGGCGTGTACCGCCCAAAACACGGATGCAGAGGACTTCCTTTGCACCGCTGTTATCTGCCACCAATAAACGTGATTCTTGTTGTATCATGTTATTTCACTTTTTCTACGATTTCTACTAATCTCCAGCGTTTGGTCTTGCTCAGAGGACGTGTTTCCATTATGCGCACGGTGTCTCCTTCACTGCATTCGTTCTTGTCATCCTGAGCGACGAATTTTGTGGTTTTGCTTACGAACTTTCCGTAAATCGGGTGTTTCTCTTTTGTTTTTACAGCAACTACGATAGACTTGTCCATTTTGTTGCTTACCACAATACCGATTCTTTCTTTACGAAGATTTCTTTCCATTATTAAAGTCTATTTTAGTTCTGTGATTCCTTTTCAGCCAATATGGTCATCATTCTGGCAATGTCGGTCTTAAGCTTCTTGATCTTGGAAGTGTCTTCCAACGGAGAGATTACATGGTTCATCTTGATGTGGTTGAGGTTCTGTTTCTCAACTTCGATGCGCTCTCGCAGGTCGGAGATAGCCATTTCACGAATTTCTGCTGCTTTCATTTCTTCTTCTCCTTTTATTGTTCAACATAGTCTCTTCTTACCACAAACTTGGTGGTAACGGGCAATTTCTGAGCGCCGAGACGAAGCGCCTCCTTTGCAATCTCCAAAGGAACACCCTCTGCTTCTATTATCATACGACCGGGGGTAACGGGAGCAACAAATCCCTCAGGGCTACCCTTACCTTTACCCATACGTACCTCTGCAGGCTTTTTTGTAAAAGGTTTGTCGGGGAACACACGGATCCAGATCTTACCTTCACGCTTCATATAGCGTACTACAGCCTGACGTGCAGCCTCAAGCTGTTGGCCTGTCAGCCAGCAACTTTCCATTGTTTTAATACCAAAAGATCCAAAGACCAACTGGTTGCCACGCTGGGCAACACCTTTCATGCGACCTTTCTGCTGCCTTCTAAATTTGGTTTTTTTCGGTTGTAACATTTTTTTATAGCTTAAATATTTCTAAACTCTTGTCTTCCAGCAACTTACATGAATCGATACATAAATCACGGGTTGCAAAGATAGTCAAAATATTTGAAATGCAAATTATTTTGATAAAAAAACTGCATAACTTTCGACCGAAAAAATTGATAGCTAAATCCTCGGAAACCAGCCTATTACAAAAATGAAACGAAATGGAAAACGAACATTTTCGACAATCAATGGTTGATTTGTCGTGAAATTTTTTCCACTTCTCTGAGGACCCTCAGGAAATTTTCTCCCCAGAATTTACGGATATCCTTTTCAGGCCATCCGCGACGGAGCAGTTCGACAGTGACATATTTCATTTTAGACACATCTTCAAAACCGACCATTCCCCCGCCGCCGTCAAAATCAGTACCAATCCCTACGTGATCGGCTCCGACAAGATTGCGCACATGGTCAACATGATCACAGAAGACTGAAATGTTAACCTGCTCTCTTGGCAGATCCGAGAGACACCAGCGACCGGTAGCTACCTGTATCAAGCCACTCTTGTCAGCAATGGCACATATCTCTTCATCAGTAAGATTGCGAGGTATATCCTTAATTGCCCTGACACTGGAATGGCTGGCGATGATAGGTGCCTTGCTGTGCTCAAGACAATCGTAAAGCGTCTCTGTGGAAGTGTGAGAGACATCAACTATCATACCCAGACGGTTCATCTCCTCCACTACCTGATATCCGAATGGAGAGAGCCCGTGCCACTCGGCAATAGTGTCACGTGAGGAGTCTGCGACATCATTGTTATAATTGTGGGTAAGAGTGATTGCTCTCACCCCAAGATTGTAGAGACGTTCGACATTGAGCAGATCGGTGCCGATGCCGTAGCCATTTTCGAGAGCAAACATCACTATTGATTTACCTTGCCGTTTGAGATGCCAAAAGTCCGATGAATGATAGGCAATGCCTGCCTCGGAGCTATGTTCTGCCACATAGGTTTTAAAAAAATCCATTTCCCTGACCGTGTAGGCCATCACGCTGTCGTACGCATTTTCATTGCGTGGTCCTTGAGAGAGAAAGACCGCAAAAAGGGCCGCATCGAGTCCTCCCTCCTTCATCTTGGGAAAAGTTACTTGGGTACGATCTCCCGCATCAGATCGCCAGGGATGTGTATATTTGACGATGGCATCGTTATGGGTGTCAATTGAAAACATTTCGCGATGAAGCTGCTCTGCCCGTTTAAGCAGTGCAGTATCCTCCTGTGCAGATGTTTGAAAGGAAATTGCAGCCAAAAGGATGGCTGCAACTCCCAGAATTCTTATATTATTCATTAGATACCGTTTGTTGGCCCCTACCAGGCTGTAGATCCTTCGTAGGAATCCACCATTTCAACCTCGATGCCAGGAAAAGCAAAACAGCTGAGATTGCCAGACAAATCAGCATCAGCCAGGCACCCTGTCCGGCGGTAAACATTATCGGCACGATGGTAATCAGCAGGATTTCGACCGGAGCACAAGGGAGATATGCCAGAGCATAATCATCCAGTGCCTTACTCATCATCTTGGGATCTACGATCCTCAACAAAGCAATACCCATTGCCATTGTTCCCGTCCACCATCCCCAGGCAAAAATGGACTTCTCAAACCAATCCTTACGGTGGAGGTGACGACCAAAGTAGAATACCATAAAGACAGTCAAACCTATTCCAACGACAATCAACACAATAAGAGGAACAGCATATTTTAGTACTACACCGAGTTTAATGGAAGCTACTCCGAAAGCCACAAGTAGATCTGTAGCAGTACTACTGATGGAACCGGTTGTTTTGGGATCAATATATTGAGATACCTTTGTGGCATCAAAAATCTTCTTGAGGACCAGTCCCACAATGAATGCACAACTGAAGATGGGTAGCTCAAGTTTAGGATACCACATTTTAACTCCCTGACTTATCATATAACCGCCAAATGCTGCAAGCACTACTAGTCCCAGATGAAATGTGAGCGAATCGACCGAAATCGGAGAAGTAGTGATCTCACCGGAAGGCTCTCTTTTCTCCTTGGGAAGAAGGCCGCTACGCAACTCCTGAGGCAGTTCGGCAAAGTCCACAATATAAGAGGTGTGACCTTTTCGAGCTGCCATCTTGATGAAGAACAGACCTCCGACGATGGCCAGTATTATACCTACAGTAGCAGTAGTCATGCCGAGGGAGGCAGCTTCATCCCATCCAAGACCGTCAAATGCAGCTCCGATGGCTGCAGCAGTACCATGTCCACCATAAAAACCGGTGGGCAGCATAACTCCGAACGCATCGTGGAGATTTGGCCATATCCACTTGAGCACCCACAAACCGAAAAGACCCATAACTGACCACTGTATGAGCATTCCCAACTGAGAATAGGCCCACATCGGACCGACGCGGCCTGCCACCTCCTTCATCTTAAACTTCGGAGACGAAAGCGGAAGAGCTCCAAAGACCACAGCTATCAGCACCGCCGGATAGACAGAGATGAAATTTGACAAGGGCAGCCAGCCCAAACCATTGGGGCCGAATATCAGGCCAAGAAGACCCGCTAAGAGACTGGGCGGAATGAAAAGTTTCTGCACGAGTTTAACTTTGACTCTGATAATCTTACCTATCAAAAGAAGGCCCAGTATGATACCGAGATCGGTAAATAAGACCCATGGCGTGTAATTAGCTAGATTGAACATGGCACTTATATTGCATTTATGTCTGCCAAAGATAGACAATATTTCGTTTTTACTACATTTGCATCGTGAAAAAAATCCGTAATATATCCTTTTCAGCGCTCATTATGCTGTTTCTCTTGCTTCTGACAACGTCGGAGGCCAGCGCCCAGAAAGGACATGTGATGCAGTATGTAATTGAAGGAAAGGACACTGTATTTGTGGATGAAATTATGCCGGCAGTCATCCATCCACGACAGACAATGAGTAAACGTGAGTGGACCAAATATTACAAAAGGGTTTACAATTTCAGCAGGGCCTACCCCTACGCATTGCTTGTGAGCAGGGTAATAAGAGAGACCGACTCTCTCTTCGTTACTGATAACATGTCCAAACGCAAGCAGGACAGATATCTCAATAAGATGAAAGATGATCTGATCAAGGAGTTTGACCCCATTTTCAGAAATCTCACCCTCAAACAGGGATTAATGATGATACGCCTCATAGATAGGGAGGTAGGAATGACTCCCTATTATATAATAAAACACTTCTTCTCCGGTGCAACCGCCGGATTCTGGCAAGGCATCGCAAAATTACTCAAGGGTGACCTCAAAAGATCTTACGACCGTTTCGGTGAGGACAAAGATCTGGAAGAGCTTGTCGAATACTGGGAAAGAGGTGAGTTTGAAGAACTCTACTTTGGTATATTCGGACAGGCCCCAAAGCCGATATACGTTCCGGAGAGATTCAGGGAAGATGCTTCTTCAGCCCAATCGCCCAAAAGATAAAGGGTTCCTCCGCTTTCCACTTCAATCTCCATCTGTGAATGTACGTGACCGATGACATAGCAATCTATCCCCTTATCTTCTCCGTATTTACAGAGATATTTGTAGAGGTCCGAATCCTTGCCTTTGAAAATATATTTGCTCATATTACTGTAGTTACGACTCGATGAAGACCATTTGTGAGCCCATCTGAATATCAGCCGGGGATGGACGGATTTGAGCAGAAATACGAGCAATTTATTTCTTATGGCGGAGAAAAGCAACCTGGTGAAGGGGTTGCGACATCCGAGTCCATCTCCATGTCCCATACAGACACGTCTGCCTGCGATTTCCTTTACAACAAGCGACTCCCGGACAATCTCCATGCCTATTTCATCCCGCAGGTAGTCTGTGAGCCAGTAGTCATGATTGCCGGTAAAAAAATAAATTTTTACACCGCGGTCACTCAAAGCTGCCAGTTCTCCCAGCACACGAATCGAAGAACGCGGTACCACGTCACGATATTCCACCCAAAAATCAAAAATATCACCCAGCAGGTAGAGTTCGACTGTCTCCTCCGGCAGATTTCTCAAAAAATCGAGAAAACGAGCTTCGCGTGCCTCTGCAGAAACGTCATTGATCCCCAGATGAACATCCGATACAAATATATGAAGCGGCTCTCCCATCAAAACAGATTAGACACGACACAGGCAATACCCACAATGGCGCAATAGAGCGCAAACCACTTAAGACGGGCTTTCTGCACTATTGCAATCATCACTTTGCATGCGAAAAGGCCTGAAAGGAAAGCTGAAATAAAACCCAACAGCAACTGGAGTTCACCTGCAGAAGAGGAGGCAGCGAATCCACCTCCTACAAGTTCAAGGAAGGCCTCTCCCAAAACGGGAATGAGTACCATCAAAAAGGAGAACCTTGTCACCTGTTCTCTGCTTACACCGCATATCAGACCCGTGGCTATAGTCGAGCCGGAGCGCGAAAGGCCGGGTATTACCGCAACCGCCTGTGCAACACCCATCCAAATGGCAGACTTCCAACCGACAGGTTGCCCCTGCTGCGCCTTACTGTCGCTACGGCGATTGAGACTCTCACTTAGAATGAGCAATAATGCGGTGAGCATCAGTGCCAGACCCACAACCAACAAACCCGAACCAAAGAGCTCCTCAACGTAACTCTTGAAGAAAAAACCGACGATCATAACGGGAATCATGGAAACCAGTATCAACAAAATGTACCTGGTCTGCTCATTGTATTCGAACTTAAACAGACTGCGGAGCAATTCCCATATATATTTGCGAAACACGACGATAGTACTCAGTACAGTGGCTGCATGCACCACCACCTCAAAACTCAAATCATGCGTTTCGATGCCGAAAAGCTCCTTTGCGATTATCAGGTGACCACTGCTGCTTACCGGCAGAAACTCGGTCAAGCCCTGGATAAGACCCAGAATTATCGCTTCAAACCAACTCATTGCCCACCCTTGTCATCCTTATCTTCACGTGGCTTTTTCATAATTGCCACTATGACTATCACAATGCCAATGATTACCAGAAGAGGTGAAATCACCAAACGCCTGAAATTAAAAATCTCCGGATTGAAAACATCGGGATCGGAAGAGCCGCCTCCAGACATCAAAATATAGCCCGCCACCATCACAATAAGTCCTATCAGAACAAAACGGACATTCTTGGGAGAAAGTGAAAAATTACTCATTACTCTCTTTTTATCTTTTAATAATATAAATCATCTTTTGAAATAGCAACCAGTTTATTGACCACAAAGAAGGCAGAAATCTGGCATATGATGATACCCAGGAAAAAGACCCCGAGCAACACAAATCCTGTGATGCGTTCATCAAGAATCTGCAGCAGGATCTCATTGGACGAACCTGCCCACCAAAGGGCTGCTGCGATGCATCCTGCCGCAAGAAGGCCTGAAACGGCCCCTTGTACCAGTGCGTGCCGCATGAGGGGACGGCGGATAAAGGCACGTGTTGCCCCTACCAGACGCATCGTATGAATGGTAAAGCGACGCGAGTAGACATTGAGACGCACCGTATTGTTGATTAGAACAAAGGAGATAAACAGCAGCACTATTACCACGCCTGTCAGTATTGCCACGATTTTGCGCAAATTGGCGTTGAGAATCTCCACAAGCGACTCCTGATAAACCACCTCTTCCACTGCCGGTTCCTTAAGAAAGCGACTCTTGAGGAAGACAAGCGAATCGCGAGAAACCATATCGCCGTTCAAATGGAGATCTATGGACAATGGTACGGGATTGCTTTCGAATACACTTAGAAAATCCTCTCCCAGAAGAACCTTCATCTCCTGTGTGCCCTGTTCCCTTGAGATAAAATCAGCGGAAAGCACTTGTGGATCCGAAGTTAGCTTCCGTGCCAACTCCTGCCCCTCTTCCTCAGTGACCGACTGGCCGAGAATCAGGGAGACCACCATATTTTCCTTGAAAAAACGTGAAATCTCGCCTGCATTTGCTGCGAAAAGAGCCGAAGCACCCACCAGTACCAATACCAACGTGATACTTATTACCGAAGATAAATAAGAGTGTATCAGCCTCTTGCTAATGATATTTTTCTCCCTGGCTACCATAGGTCCGTTTAACAAACTTCAAAGGTAATCAAAAAATTTTTATTATCTTTGTAGTCAATATGCCCTTAAAATAGTTATTTATGAGAAATAGTAAAAAAGTATTGTTTGTCAACTCTGAGATTTTCCCTTATATGCCTGAATCCAAGATCTCTATAGTGGGCAGGTATCTGCCCCAAGGCACTCAGGAGAGCGGAAAACAGATTCGCTCATTCATGCCGCGCTATGGATGCATCAACGAAAGGAGAAATCAGCTTCACGAAGTTATTCGCCTTTCGGGCATGAATATCGTCGTTAATAAAGTTGACAGACCACTCGTAATAAAGGTTTCTTCAATCTCATCAGCCAGGATGCAGGTCTATTTCATAGACAACGAGGACTATTTCCACAGAAAGCAAATATGGAAGGATGAAGATGGCAAATATTTTGACGACAATGACGAAAGGGGTATATTTTTCGCCAGAGGCGTTCTCGAAACCGTCAAGAAACTGAGATGGAAACCGGATGTTGTTCATTGCCAGGGATGGGTTTCTCATTTCCTGCCGGTCTATCTCAAGAAGGTATACAAGAATGATCCTATTTTTGCGGACGCAAAGATCGTTCTTTCACTCTACGGTGAAGATCTTGATATAAGATTTAGCGACGATATCATATCCAAATATCTCTTCGGATCACTAAAATCGGAAGACCTGGATCTGCTCAAAGAGCCTACTGGCATAAATCTTGCGAAATTGGCTATCAAACACTCCGACGGCATCATTCTTGGTACCGACTCTCTCCATCCGGAGTTGGAGTCATACATCGGCAGCCGTAAGGGAATGCCCATACTCCAGCCGATGACAATTGGTGTAGAGGAGACAGAATATATTGAAGAGTACAACAGGTTTTTCGACAGCTTTATAACACCACCCCCTACCAATGAATAGATTCAAGGGCATATTATTGTCACTTATCCTATCAGTAACCACCCTCACATCCTGCATTTTCACAGACAATACACTCGGCTCGGCCTATATTCCGGGTAACCAGGACATATCCATGAAAATGGCCGATTTCGACCTGCCCGTAACCCTTAAAATGGCTGACAGCCTCCAGACTGCCGTCAGTGCCAACTTTATAATCGGATCTATCACAACAAAGGACTACGGTACATTCAGGGTGGGAACGGCTACATCCATCACTCCCATGACTGACACCATACTCTGGGGTACTGACCCTGTTTTCATAGATATGTATATCCAGATTGGAATAGCTGAAAAACGCTTTCTGAGTCCGGAACAGCAATTCATTCCCCAGAACGTCTACGCATACGAGCTCAAGGCTCCCCTTGACACCACATTCATTTACAACAACTCCATAACTGAACTCAGTTACCATCCCGTTCCCATCACTTCCCGCAACTCCATCTATATGGGCGGAGACTCCCTCAAGATGCACTTCACGAAGGAATATGGAGAACGTTTTTTCAGCGCTACAATAGAGGAATGTGACAGCACAGAGCTCTTCATAAATAAGTTTTATGGATTATACTTCCGCACTGACGACATAGAAGAAGGGCTGACCGGCGGACGTCTGAATTACTTTAACATAACCGGTGCTGATGTAAGGCTTTCCTTCACCTCAACTAACGAAGCAGGCAAGAGAAGAGACACTTCGGTTGCATTCCAGTTGGGCGAATATCTGTCGCTAAACTCTATGACTTCCGAGGCTGGTTCTATGGTTACCGATTATCCGGTCGAGACACTCTACTACGAAAGTCTTTCCGGCATCAAACCGCATATCAGCGGAGCCGCCCTCCATTCACTTATGCAGAATTGGGCAGAACAAAACAACATCGATCTTGACAATCTTATAATTGCAAAAGCCACGCTGGAATTCCCTTTTGAGTACTCCGGCAACTACAAAGCTCTGGACAATTATCCCGGCAATCTCTTCCCCTGTAAAAGAGTACGCACCACAAAGCATACGTTATACACACCTATTGAAGAGATTTATGACAGTTTTATGAGCAAGGGTTCTATCAATCGCTCGTTACTCCACTACAAACCCGATGTTGGCTTCTATCTCCAGGACCTGATCAAAAAAGAGAGTTCTGAATTGACCGATGAGGATGACCTATGGCTGATGCAAACCATTTCCCACACCAACAACACCACCAATGTGACCACCCATTATCCTGACTTTACCTATTATAATGTAGCCAAGTTCAACGGCACAGGCTGCAAGCGTAATCCCAGACTCAGGATAGTCTACACGGTACTCAAATAAAACATCGCACAAAGAAATAGAAAAAGCGGCTCCGAAATTCGGGGCCGTTTTTGTATAAATCTGTAAGAGAATTGTCTATCTAACGGAAAGGTCTGTAATTCGGCGCTGCGAAAATGATGGTTGCGTTGTGTCCGCCAAATCCGAAATTATTGCTCATAGCTATGCGCACATTGCGCCTCTGAGCAGTATTGAGCGTAAGATTGAGAGAATAGTCGATGGCTTCGTCTTTCTCCCGAAAATTAATGGTGGGAGGAATGATGCCATCCTTGATTGCATGGATGCAAGCGAGGGCTTCAACCGCACCCGCAGCACCAAGAAGATGGCCGGTCATCGATTTGGATGAAGAGAGGTTGATATTATACACGGCATCGCCGAAAACATTCTTGATGGCATCCAATTCGGCTATGTCGCCAAGAGGAGTAGATGTGCCGTGGGTGTTGATGTAGTCAACTTGATCCGGAGATATGCCGGCATCCTCAAGTGCTATGCGCATTGACTCGGAAGCCCCTTCCCCTCCGGGACTTGGGGCAGTAATGTGGTAGGCATCCGCATTCTGTCCATACCCGATGATCTCCGCATAAATCTTTGCTCCTCTGTTGAGTGCATGCTCATACTCTTCAAGCACAAGTATACCCGCCCCCTCTCCTATCACAAAACCATCTCTGGTAGCGTCAAAAGGGCGTGAGGCGGTCTGATATGAGTCGTTGTTGGTAGAGAGTGCACGCATTGAGTTAAAGCCACCTATAGCGGTAACGGTAATCGGCGCCTCTGAGCCACCGGCTATAATTATGTCCGCCTTACCGAGTTGTATCATAGAAGCAGCAACGCAAAGAGCATTGGCAGAGCTGGTACAAGCGGAAGTGGTTGAGAAATTAGGCCCTTTAAACCCATATTTTATGGAAATGGATCCGGGGGCTATATTCGTTATGATTTTAGGTATAAGAAAAGGACTAAACCGAGGGAGCTGCCCTTCGGTATAGTCCATTGTTTCCTGCGTGAGAGTCTCTATGCCGCCTATACCCGAGCCAATTACAACTCCTGTTCTGCGTAAGGTCTTCTCCTCATCCAGAGGGATTCTGCTATCTTTAATGGCTTGACCGGCCGCGATGAGAGCATATTGGGTATATCTGTCATGCTTTCGAGCCTCCTTGATATCCATCCCGAAACGTTCGGGAGAATAATCACGTATCTGACACGCAAATTTTGTTTTGAAAAGAGAGGTATCGAAACGGGTGATAAGCGATGACCCACTAACCCCAAGGTCCAGATTAGAGAAATAATCCTCGGGGTTATCCCCTATTGGGTTAATGGTACCGATGCCGGTTATGACAACTCTCTTGACTAACATCAGTTCTTATAGCGAAAAACGCTATTTCTGATTATTCTCAATATAGTCGATAGCGTCCTGTACAGTGCGGATCTTCTCTGCCACCTCATCGGGAATGGAGATGCCGAATGCCTTCTCAAACTCCATTATGAGTTCTACTGTATCGAGCGAATCTGCACCAAGGTCGTTGGTGAAACTGGCGTCAGGCTGAACTTCGTTCTCCTCAACACCAAGTTTGTAAACGATGATAGATTTTACTTTTGCGGTAATATCTTCCATAATAAAAATTGGTTTAGTTAGTAATTTTAGTTCACACCTTGCATCGCAAGGAAATACAAAAGTAGTATATTTTTTTAAGCCTTCCAAATTTTATACCTTTGTAATAATTAGTTCAAATTATAAGAAAAATGATCAATCTCGCCATTTATGCTTCAGGCTCCGGCACCAATGCCGGGAACATCATTCGCTATTTCAAAAATCACCCGGAAATAAGTGTAAAAGTAGTCCTGTGCAACAATCCGGACGCATATGTCATCCAACGCGCGAAGAGACTTGAGATGCCTTGCGTTGTTTTTCCAAACGAGGAACTTGAAGAGACAATGGATATTCTCAGTGAATATGAGATTGACTATATAATTTTAGCCGGCTTCCTGCAGAAAGTACCGGACAAAATTATTGACGCATATCGTGGTCGCATAATCAATATCCATCCGGCACTTATTCCATCACAATACGGAGGGAAAGGGATGTATGGTATGCGTGTTCATAATGCAGTCATCGCTGCCGGCGAGAAAGAATCTGGCATCACAATCCACCTTGTGGATGAAATTTATGATAATGGAGAAAATATTTTCCAGATACGATGTGCCGTCAAGCCCGATGACACACCTGAAGACCTTGCCTCAAGGATTCACTGCCTGGAGCAGCTCTATTTTCCCCGTGTCATAGAAAGCTATGTTTTGAGTGGGTAGTGTGTAGTGGGTAGTATGTAGTGGGTAGTGTGTAGTGTGTAGTGTGTAGTGGGTAGTGTGTAGTATGTAGTGGGTAGTCGGTAGTGTATTGGAGGTTGTGTAAAATAAAAAGTCCTGAGCTAATTATTCTTAACTCGGGACTTTATTAATTTTTAGAACTTGTCTAAGAATTCTAAAACTTTCGCTCCAACTTAGAGTCCAAAAGAACGCATTGAACTCTTTACTAAAAAAAATTACTCCTGACTACCCACTCAAAACTCAGAACTAATAAAAATTAGTCGTTGAGAGATACTCTGTAGAAAGCGATAACCTTTGCCTCTTTGTCAACAGCTTTGATAGTATCCTTTACAGAAGTCTTGCCATCGCCCATCTGGTACTCCTGCTCCTCGAGAGTGTTCTCTTTGAGGAACTTCTGTACTCGACCGTTGGCAATGTTTTGAATCATCTGTTCGGGAAGATTGGCTGCTTTTTCTGCAGATACGGTTGCGATGATCTCGCGAGCCTGCTTTGCCTGCTCGGGAGTAAGCCATCCCTTTGCGGTATTGGAGTCGATATGATCATCGGTATCACAATGTGCAGGGTTGATGCCTGCCTTTTTGATGGCTGCGTCAACTGCTTTTCTTATTTGCTCTTCCTTTGTCTTTTCTATAGCCACTTTGCGCTCCTCAGCAATCACCTCTTCAGGACAATCTGCTGCTGATATCGATACCGGCTTCATGGATACCACCTGCATTGCAACACCTTTGCCGAGCTGTTCGGGTACGGGTTTATTGAATGCAACTATGGCTCCAAGCTTGCCGTTGATAGTGTGTACATACTGTGCCACATAAGGAGCATCAAGTCTGTGATATGCTACAAGGCTATGTTTTTCGCCGCTCTTGCCTGTCTGCTGGGATATGGCTTCTTCAACGGTCTCGCCGTTTGCCAGCTTGCAACCCTTGAGGGTCTCAAGGTCAGCGGGGAAATTGGCGATTGCCGAATCGGCAATACTATTTACGAGATCCTGGAACTCTGAGTTCTGGGACACGAAATCGGTCTCGCACCCGAGGCACACAATGATGCCCTTGCCTCCTTTGACGCGTATCTTTACTGCACCCTCGGAAGTCTCACGATCTGCACGCTTTGCTGCCACGAGCTTACCTTTTTCACGGATGATCTCCTGTGCCCTCGTATAGTCGCCTTCTGCTTCAACCAAAGCATTCTTGCAATCCATCATACCGGCACCGGTCATTTTGCGAAGTTTCGCAACATCTGCTGCTTTAATTTCCATTTTGCGAAATATTATAAGGTTAATTTAGTCGTTTGAAGTCTCTTCTTCAGTTTCTTCTGCGCTCTCTTCTGCAACAGCTTTGGCTCTTGCAGGCCTCTCTCTGCGCTGACGAAGTCTCTTACCTGCAATAACTTCCGTGCTTTCAGCTGCAGGCTGAGAATCCTTTTCTTTCTCTTTTTCGAGCTTACGCTCCTCCGATCCCTCTGCGATTGCCTTGCAAAGTATCTCCGTCACGAGTGCAATTGATTTGGCGGCATCGTCATTGGCAGGAATCACATAATCAATATTAGTGGGGTCGCAGCAGGTGTCAACCATTGCAATCACTGGGATATTGAGACGGTTAGCTTCTCTAACTGCGTTTACTTCCTTCTGAACGTCAACCACGAAGATAGCAGAAGGAAGACGTGTGAGATCCTTGATGGAACCGAGGTTTTTCTCGAGTTTAGCCTTCTGGCGTGTAACCTGAAGTCTCTCACGTTTTGCCAATGTATCGAAGGTGCCGTCTTCCATCATCTTGTCGATGTTTTGCATCTTCTTGACAGCTTTGCGGATAGTCGGGAAGTTGGTAAGCATTCCACCCGGCCATCTTTCAGTAACGTAAGGCATATCAACTGCCTGTGCATTCTGTGCAACGATATCCTTAGCCTGTTTCTTTGTAGCAACGAAAAGAATTTTGCGGCCTCCGCGGGAGAGCTGCTTCATCACATTTGCTGCCTCATCTATTTTTACAACAGTCTTATGCAGGTCGATAATGTGGATGCCGTTTTTCTCCATAAAGATATAAGGAGCCATTTTGGGATTCCACTTTCTCTTCAGGTGACCGAAGTGAACACCTGCATCAAGTAAGTCTTGGAAATTTGTTCTGGACATTTTAATTTAATTAATTTTTGTAATAGTTTTTTACTGTTTTACTCCCCTTTAAAAGCGGGAGTCCTCTTTTTGTCAATCAGGAGTAGCGGTTTTGACGGTCTCCTAGATTTTCCGCAGACGGACAAACTTCAGGCAGCCATATCATAAGATGTGAGTCCTGCTGTTTTAAATCCGTTCTGTGCAAATAAACCAGCGTAGTAACTCTTAACGTTTGCTGAATTGGAAGCGTTTTCTTGCGCCGGGGCGTCCTGGCTTCTTTCTCTCGACCTCGCGGGCATCGCGGGTGAGGAAGCCGTTGGACTTCAATACAGGGCGATAAGCCTCTTCGTCAACTTTGCAAAGTGCGCGGGAAATCGCGAGACGGAGAGCTTCTGCCTGACCTTTGACACCGCCACCATCAATGTTGGCTTTGATATCAAAGTTGGCAACTGTGCCTGTAAGATTGAGAGGTTGGTTAACAATGTACTTGAGAGTTTCCTCTTTGAAGTACTCATCAATCGGGGTGCCGTTGATGGTGATGTTACCCTTACCTGCGCTAAGATAAACGCGAGCAACTGCTGATTTACGTCTTCCAAGGGCGTTAATTACTTCCATGCTCTGTTTTTAGTCGTTTAAATTAATTTGTTTTGGTTGTTGTGCCTGATGCGGATGCTCGTCACCTTCATATAGGTAAAGATTTTTTAGCAACTGAGCTCCAAGGCGGTTCTTCGGCAACATGCCTTTTACGGCGTGTCGCAGAACAGCTAACGGTTTACGCTCCAAGAGTTCTTTTGGAGTAGTGAATCTCTGTCCACTTGGATAACCGGTGTGACGGACATACTGCTTCTGAGTCATCTTGTTGCCGGTAAGGCGTACTTTGCCGGCATTGAGCACAATAACATTGTCACCACAATCCACATGGGGGGTGAAATTGGTTTTGTGCTTTCCACGAAGCAAAACCGCAATTTTGGCAGCGAAACGACCAAGAACTTGATCCGTAGCGTCCACCACTACCCACTCTTTGTTGACGGTAGCGCTGTTAGCTGAGATTGTCTTGTAACTTTGTGTGTCCACTGTGTTGGTATTTAAGTTAATATAAAATTTTTGGGCTGCAAAGTTAAACAAATTTATTAAATAGACAAAATACGGGCAATATCGTACCAATATTTATTGATCTCGTTGTGGCGCGAACAAGCTAAATCAAAGGCAGTATACTCAATCTTATCATTGATAAGCCCAACCATCACTCCTTTTCGACCATCAAGCAGAGCTTTAACAGCACCATGGCCCAGGATGCTGGCACGCACCCTGTCAGCACAGCTCGGAGAACCACCTCTCTGGATATGGCCGAGCGTAGTGACTCTTGTCTCATAGTCCGGCAGGCGTCTCTTGACCTGGGCGGCAATCTCCATTGCTCCGCCCGCCTCATCTCCTTCAGCCACGATTACTATTCCCGAAGTCTTGTTTTTACGACGCTCGTTGAGCAAATAGTCGCAAAGTTTTTTAATATTGGTAGGATATTCGGGTACAAGCACCGCCTCAGCACCTGTACCGATGGCAGTATGCAGAGCAATGAAACCCGCATCACGGCCCATCACCTCCACAAAAAAGACCATATTGTGTGAATCTGCAGTATCTCGTAATTTGTCGACAGCTTCGAGCGCAGTATTGATGGCCGTATCAAAACCGATAGTGTAATCGGTACCATATATATCATTGTCAATAGTACCGGGAACCCCCACAACAGGGAAATCAAACTCTTTGACAAGGTCATTGGCACCTCTGAAGGAACCGTCACCGCCTATAACTACCAGTGCGTCTATACCCGCTTCGCGCATATTCTCCACCGCAACTTTACGCACATGAGGATCATTGAACTCCGGACAACGGGAAGATTTGAGGATAGTGCCTCCTTGTGAGATAATCTTGGAAACGGAGTGAGACTGCATCCCCATAAACTGCCTTTCAACAAGGCCGGTATAACCTTTACGGATACCCACCACTTCGCAATGGTAGAATATTGCCGAGCGTACAACCGCCCTGATGGCGGCATTCATGCCTGGGGCATCACCTCCGGAGGTGAGCACACCTATTCTTCTGATTCGACTTTCCATTTTAAAATATATTTTGGGCAAAAGTAGTGTTTTTACTCTATAATATCTATTTTTGCGTTGGATTTTCACCAATAGAGTCTAATGAAGATTTCCACTCTTGATCTAGGAGAGAAGCCACTATTGTTGGCGCCGATGGAGGATGTCACCGACGCCTCCTTCCGTTGCATCTGCAAAGAATATGGCGCAGATATGGTCTTTACGGAGTTTGTTCCATCTGACGGATTGATACGAGATGCACGCAAGGCACTTGTCAAGCTTGTCCTATATGAGTATGAGCGACCGATAGGCATACAAATTTATGGTCATATCCCCGAATCAATGGTGGAGGCGGCAATAATGGCGGAAGAGGCACAACCGGAAGTCATCGATCTCAATTTCGGCTGTCCTGTCAATAAAATTGCCAAACGCGGTGCGGGCAGCGGTATGATGCGCGAGCCCGATAAACTCGTAGAGATTACCCGCAGGGTGGTGGAAGCTGTTAAGATCCCTGTGACGGTTAAGACGCGTCTCGGCTGGGACGAGGAATCCAAAATCATTGTAGAGCTTGCCGAGCGGCTACAGGATGTGGGTATAGCCGCACTCACAATACACGGACGCACCCGCAATCAACTCTTCAAGGGAGTGGCAGACTGGACTCTCATCGGTGAAGTGAAGCGCAATTGCAGAATGCACATTCCAATTATAGGCAACGGAGACATTACCACTCCGGAAGAGGCGGCACAGGCCTTTGATCAGTATGGGGTGGATGGTATAATGATAGGAAGGGCGAGTTTTGGCCACCCCTGGATATTCAAGGAGATTCGTCACTTTCTCAACACCGGTGAAAAACTTCCACCAATGAGCGTTGCCGAGAAAGTAGAACTTGCAAAAAGACACCTTGCAAAATCCATCGAAGTAAAAGGTGACAGGGTTGGCATCCTTGAGATGCGACGACATCTAAGCTACTACTTCAAGGGGCTGGATAATTTCAAAGAGACCCGATTGAAACTTGTGACCACAAATGATCCGGCCGAAATAATTTCCATTCTCGATTTCATCAAAGAAAACTGGCAGTAGAAATAGTTTTAAGTATGTAGTATGTAGTGTGTAGTAGGTAGTGGGAAGTGGGAATTGGGAGAATATGGAGTAAGGATATTTGATTTGGAAAGTTAAGAGCAATTGGAAATTGGAAGTTAAGAGTGTAAAATAAATAAAAAGCCAACAGCCAACAGCTAATGGCCGACAGCCAACGATAGTTTAGAGTATTAGAAATGATAAGAAGTAAGGTTATACTATTTCCCTATTATCTGACGTTAAAGTTGAGGAATCGTCTATATGACAAGGGAATATTTAAGTCTAAGCAATTTGATGTGCCTGTCATTTCCATAGGCAACATTACCGCCGGTGGCACAGGCAAAACTCCAACTACTGAGTTGGTAGTGCGACTGCTCAAACCCCAACATAAGGTGGCGGTCCTTTCACGCGGCTACAAACGCAAAACCAGAGGCTTCAGAATAGTAGACACCGATTCCACTTCACGTGAAGTCGGGGACGAGCCACTACAGATAAGAAAAAAGCATAAAGATGTTTTAGTAGCTGTGGATGCCAACCGCACAAGAGGCATCACACAATTGCTTGCACTTCCTCAGGAAATACGTCCGGAAGTTATAGTGTTGGACGATGCATACCAGCACAGAAAAGTGCTTCCCTTGAAGAATATACTCCTAATAGATTACAATAGGCCTCTGTTTAGAGACAATCTCCTTCCTATCGGTCGCCTGAGGGATCTTCCGGAGCAGATAGAGAGGGCAGATGCCATAGTAATCACAAAAAGCCCCGAACACCTTGATGAATGGGAGCGTGAGACCATCAAAAAGGCCAACCGCATCAATGATGACTGCCCCTGTTTCTTCGCCAGAATAAAATACTGCCCTATAGAGCCGATATTCGCAGAATTGGGCGACAAGAGATACATTTACTCAAAAGAGGTAGGACTATTTACCGGCATAGCCAACGTAAAACCATTGATGATGCACCTCTCGGATATCTATGAGCAAATTACCCACATTTCCTACAGAGATCATCACGAATTTACGCGCGGCAATATCCGTGATATCGAATATTTTGCAAGACGCAATCCTCAATCTCTATTATTAACCACAGAAAAGGACGCCCAAAGACTAGTCTCCAACAGACATCTCACTCCCGAACTCAAAAAGCGTCTCTTCTACATTCCTATCGAGACTGAATTCCTCACCATTGAAGAGAGTTACAGCTTCCGCAACTTTATCGCCGAATCCATATCCTCCGGTAACTCCTTCTATGGTACTTTGTTTTAGGGGATGCAAGTTTTGAGTGGGTAGTCGGTAGTGGGTAGTCGGTAGTGGTGCGGGATACGAGTTACAGGGTGCGGGTTTAGTTTTGAGCATTAAAAAACTCCGAAAGTTTTTAGTCTTTCGGAGTTTTTTAAAATTGCCGTCAGGCAACATATCTACTCTTCCCAGCCGGGATTCTGGTAGATTGTGTAGTTGTTACCGGTAGCCATCGATTTCTCTTTGTACTGGTTGATAACATCAGTACAAATAGGCTCGAGGTAGTTGCGCACATCCACGTTGCGTGGATCAAAATCCTTAAAGTTCTGAGGAACAAGGAAGCCGCGCATCTCACTATAATTAGAGCCGTCAAAGAAAACTCTCGGACCAAGAACGATTGAACCGTCAGCATTTACCTTCTCTATGTGCCTTACAGAAACCACGCCTTTATTGGAAGCTGTGAGAAGGTTATAACCAACTCCGTTTTTAGTCTTCTTCAAGTTGGTAATCTGTGAAGGATTGTCTGCAGGCTTGTTACGTGCAAGGTCTAGTTCAACCCAGCCGCCTACTCCGATATCGGGGTTGTTGGTGGAAAGCATCAGCTCAAGCCATCCCCAGCGACGGATATCGAGGGTACGAACACTCTCCATAAAAAACTCCATACGACGCTCACGACGGATCTCCCACATTAGAGGAGAACAAAAACCGCGTGTATTGTAGCCGAGGGTGGTCTTCTGAATATTAGAAGTTCTCTCAGGGTCGTTCATCGAGCTAACCATTGCAAGAGTAAGGGGAGCTGTCTTCTTAACGCCTTTATCAATTGCAACCTGATCGAGAGGACGGGTACGAATTGCATTGATAGACTTGTCGAGGTCAGCCTGAGTAACGGCCGGACCACCAAAGAAATCAGCGAGGATAGCTTTGGCCTCAAGCCAGTTGAGAACGGTCTCGGCATAACGGATGCAGGGGAAACCATTTTCGTTAGTGCAGGAGTTGTAATATGCAGGAGAAGTTTTACCATTCCAGAAATAGTCACAACCTTCACGGTCGATGAACTTCTGAACATAGAGACCTGTAGGTGTTGTCCATGTTTCGTCAAGGAATGAAGCCTCAAAACGAGGGTCACGGGTAACAACCATATCCTGCATACGGAAGCTCTCTACATTCTCAACGGTTGAAGAGTTGTAAGGACGACCGTCCTGACAAATCCATGCCTTCAGAGTAGCAAAGTTACCTGAAGTGCGCTGAGATTCTCTTGCATTGTTTCCACCTGAGTATGAAGCATAACAGTGTTGTGCACTATTGTTAACGGACTTGTTATAAGTACGGTAAAGAATAACCTCATTTGCCGTACCGGTAAGGGTAGTAAAGAGGTTTCCAAACAGTGTACGGAAGTCTTTATTAAAGCCATACTTACCCGAATTGATAGTAACGGCTGCATAATCCACAGCTGCCTGTAGATAGGTTTTGGCATGACCGTCAATATCCGAGCAGGTCTTTAGAGCCTCATCATTCTTATGATAAGTAAGCCATGATCCTTCGAAAAGCATACAACGTGCTGCAACTGTAGAAACCACATATTTGTTGATATAGTCGATGCCGTCATCTGCGCGTACGTTTGTGATAGCGTAGTCAAAGTCGGCCTTTACCTGGTCCATCACGTAGGTACGGGGATCACGATCCTTAAACTGAGCATCAATATCAGCCGATGCAACCTGTTCTCCATAGTAGGGAACGTCACCAAAAGATTGTACCAAACGGCTGTATTCCCATCCGCGGAGGAAACGGGCTACACCCATCCAATGGTTGTAAGCCTCATCAGTCAGATAACCGTTCTCTTTCATCGTGTCGAGACGCTCCATGAGCAGATTCCACTTACGTATATAAGCAAAATTCCAGGGAGCTGATGCACGACGTGAGAGCCAGGTGCCTCGATAGGCAGTTGACTCATTGCGATACCAGTTGTCCTTAGGAACTGAGAGCAGAATATCGGGCTGCGTTCCGGTAAGGGTGCGATCGTCATTATAAGGTGTGGCGTACACCTCAGGAGCATATACCGAACCCCAGTTGTCAGAATAGCCGCTGAAATAGTAGGCGTATGCTCCGTTGACAAATAGGCGGACATTACCTTCTGAATTCCAGTAGGTATTGTCATCCAAATCCACCAAAGAGCTACGCTCAAGGAAATCGCTACAGCTTGTCGGAACAAGCAGAACGAGAGCCATCAAAAAATATAGTATCTTTTTCATTGTCTTAAGCGATAATTAGAATGTTAACTGAACACCAAATGAAGCACTCTTAAATGCAGGAGCACCAACACCCGTACGACTTGAGTTGTAGTTGGATGAGTTGAGGATTGAGTAACCCGGAATCTCTTCAACGTCGATCGGAAGACCTCTGAGATTGTCAAAGGTGAGGAAGTTCTCGAGCGAAATATAAACGCGGAGTTTATCGATGAAAGCTTTTTTGGTAATCTTCTCCGGAATGGTGTAACCGAGGGTTACGTTCTTAAGTCTGAGGTATGCCATATTGAGGAGATACCTGTCACAAACTTGCATATTGAAACCTGTTCCACTTGAATAAAGGTTATGGGCACGAGGATAGAAAGCATCATATCTTGCATCTATCACTTTGCCGCTGGCATCGAGGGTCTCGTACCAGAAGTTGCCTGCAATAGCTTGCGCCATAGCACCGTCGGAAGAGTTGAAACCAGGTATTGTAAGAGCCGAACCACCCCACAGATCGCGCTGGCCAATACCCTGCCAGAACATCGAGAAGTCAAATCCTTTCCAGCCGAGATCTACACGGAAACTGTACTCGTAACGAGGAGTGGTGTTTCCGATAACATCGAGGTCACCGTACCCGGGAACATCATTGCCATTTTCATCTTTTATAGTGAGAAGCTGTGAACCGTTGTCAATGATACCGTCACCGTTGAGGTCTTTAAATCTTACGTCGCCGGGGCCTGAAATAGCACTTCCCGAAGTAATCTTACCCTGTGAGGCATAACCTTTAACATTTTGGTAGTACCTACCGTACTTATCTGTGGCAATGAGTTGCTCAAGCTGAGCCCACTGACCGGGTTGTAAACCGAAATCGTCCCAAGTGTAGAGATCGTCAACACGGTAACCCCAGATTTCACCGTAGGTCTTGCCGTTGTACCAACCACCTATGCTAAGTGCTGAACCGTACTCAGTGATAATGGTTTTAGCATCTGAGATAGATGCGGAAGCCGATAAGCTGAAGCCATTGTCAAATATCTTACGGTAATTTACCGATGCCTCCCAACCTCTTGTACGAAGAGAACCATAGTTGCCGTTGGGTGGAGGAGAACCGAGGTTATAACCGAGACCCTCCATTCCCACAATCATATTCTTGGTATCTCTCTGGTACCAGCCAAGCACAAAGTCAACCTGATTGAAGAGTGAGAACTCAAGACCAAGGTCGAGAGTAACAATATCCTGCCAGGTAATGTCTGATGCTACAATAGCGGGAGTAGCATAAGCGTTGTCCCTTACGCCACTGTGCATCCAATATGTGGTTTGAGCGCTTATCAGAGGGATATACTGCGAGCTGGATACGGTCTGGTCGCCAATCATACCCCATGACGCACGAAGTTTCATTGAGGAGAGAACATGGGTAATGTCCTGCATCCAGGGCTCCTGAGTCAGACGCCAACCGGCGGAGAATGAAGGGAACCATCTCCACTTCAGATGGGTGGGGAATTTGGAAGAACCGTCGTAACGGAGGTTCGCCTCGAAAAGGTATCTCTCCTTATAGTTATAGTTCACGCGGCCGAAGAAACCGAGAGTAGAGTTCCAGGAGTTGGTACCACCTGAAGTCTGTGTACCGGTTGCAAGGGCAAACTGGGGATTGGTGATGTCCATAAGGGTCATCTTTTTACCCCATACGCCTGTATATCTGTAATCCACTGCCTGCATTCCGAGGAGGAAATCAAACTTATGGTTAGCAAGTTTGAGAGAGTAGTCAGTGGTTATGTTCCAGGTCTGTCTGATTGAGGTGTATGAATCCTGATAGTAAGAGTCATAACTTTTAGTATAACTCTGTACCGGAAGAGTCTGTTGAATAATAGAAGGACCCAACTTGTTGAACTGATCCCACTCATTCTTAACAGTAACAAAATTACCCTGATCATCTTTTACTGCCTGGGCACCAGCCCAAAGGTCTGCTGCCCAATAAGTAATACCGGGGTTGAACTCCTGGGAATTGTTTACTGCATAGGTGTAGTCAAAATTGATATCCCAGTTCTTAACAGGGGTTATGGTAGCTCCAACATTCACACTTGTATAGTTTTTCTTAATGTTGGCCTCATTTGCAGCACCCATCTCATAAACCTGGTTGCGGAGAGAATTGCCGAACTCATCTGTAGGAACCAACGGATAGGTAGGTCCCCAACGGAAGAGGTAGTACCAGGGGTCAGCCGTAGTAGAGTTGGTTGAGAATGCCCAAGACTTGTTGGAGTTGGTGTACATAATACCTGCATGTACATTTATGAAGTCGTTGATCTGAGTTGAGAGTCTCACATTGGCATTGTAACGGGTGAAGTCGTCATACTCTGTCGGCTTCAACATACCGCTCTGACCAAGATAACCGAGGCTGATATTAAAATTAGTCTTGCCGGTCTTGCCCTGAACAGAGAGATTGTGAGTCTGTGTAGGGGCACCCTGGTTGATCATGTATACGTAAGGATCATAGGTTCTTACACCGATCTTGCGGTTGGAAGAGTCGAGATACCAGTCACGGCCATATACCATAGGAGCATACGGATCAAGAGTGTCGCCATATTTCTCTTTCCATGCAACTGCGGCGTTATAACCGGCGCGGTCGATAAGCCAGAAAGCACCAACGGGTGTCATTGTGCCAAGACGCTCAGCTGCCTCTACTGTGTAGTGGAGAGCATCTACGTCAGCAATGCCATCAGTATCGGTAAGGCTCTGGAATGAGAAGTTTGCTGAATAATTGACTTTGATGGCCTCGGTCTTCGCACCCTTCTTGGAAGTAATAAGGATTACACCAAATGCAGCTTTCGCACCATAAATGGAAGCAGATGCAGCATCTTTCAACACTGAGATCGACTCAATGTCATCAGGGTTTACGAGGTTAATGGAAGGAATCTCCACGTTGTCCAAAAGGATGAGGGGAGATGAGCCACCGAGGTATGAACCTACGTGACCACGGATGCGGAACAAAGGATCGGAACCAACCTCAGTAGAACCCACACGTACGGTCAAACCGGGAGTCATACCCTGGAGACCACGGCCGACGTCAGCAATAGGACGGCTTTCGAGGGCCTGTGAAACGTTTACAGATGCAACCGCACCTGTCAAGTTTTCCCTTCGTTGCGTACCGAAACCCACCACAACGGCATCCTCAAGAAGCATTGCATCTTCTTCGAGAACCACATTTATAGTGCTTCTGCCGTTTACGGGAACGGTGATATCCCTATAGCCCATGCAGGAAAAGACAAGAGCGCCTGACCTTGGAGCTGGAAGCGAATATACACCGTCAAAATCGGTAGATGTTCCCTGGCGTGTACCCTCTACAAGTACGTACGCGCCAATCACCGGCTCTCCATTACTATCGGTTACCCTACCGGTAACAGTAATGTTCTGAGCCCACATTGTTCCCATTGATAGGAGCAATGCACACATGGCCGCAAAGATGCGGCCTAGTTTATTAGAAACGAACATAAATGAAATTTTAGGTTAATAAAACGTTTAATATTTAAGTTATTGCACAATTAATAGTTAGTTATTTCTTTAGGTTAGCGTATAAATCATTAGTAATTTCTTTGGTTAGCATAAAAACTGTTAGCAATTACTTGCTGCCAGCATACAAATTGTTATTAAATCCCCTCATAATAGCACGACAAACGGGATATATGCCCATACCATATTTATCGATCTGCAAATTTAACATTATTTTTCAAAACCGACTCTTTATTATTAAAAAAGTGTTCTCATTTTCCACATTTTGCATGAAAATCTTCATCGATCTCTTTATTTTAAAGGAATTTCACAATGTAAAACATCATTACCGCAGAAGCGGCAAGCTTTAGAAAAGTACCAAAGAAAAAGCCGAGAAAAGAGCCCAGCGCAGCCTTAAAAGAGTGCCCCATCCGACTGCCGTTGATCAAAAGTTCCGCCAATAGTGCGCCGAGGAAAGCACCTACAATCATACCAACCGGAGGAAAGAATATCAATCCAACTAAAAGCCCCACAAGTGAGCCACGTGAAGCTGCTTTGGAGCCACCGGTAACTTTGGTAAAATATGCGGGTACCACATAGTCAAGGATGGTCACAACCACGGTAATTATCAGCCAAATGATAAGAAAGCGTGTGGAAATGGGCTCGTCTCCCCAAAAATAGAGCAGCAAAAGCCCCACCCAACTAAAGGGCGGTCCCGGGATTACCGGCAGAATACACCCTGCCAGTCCCAAGATCCCGAGTATCACCGCTATTATCTTTACAGCCAACATTCGGATCTAAAACATATAGTCCCAGGGAGGGAGTAATATCGGTTTGGAGTCTAGTGCTTTAATAGCCTTCGCGTCAAGGTACCTTCTGTTGATTACTATGCGGAAAAGGTACTCGTCAAACCATTTATCGGTAAAGGTTAAAAAGCCCTTGTTGCCTGATGCCGGACCCCAACTATTCTCAAACTCCCATTTAATGGGGACATCGTTGGCATCCGTGTCACATCCTACTATGCTCATTGCGTGTGCAGAACCACTCTGACGGGTGAGAATGCGCGCTTTTTTGTCCATTTTCAGATTGATGCCGAAGAGCGACTCATAATCATAGGTACCCACATCCAAAATACCGGTCTCACTATTATACTGTTTGCCCACATCACAGGATGCATACATAGGCTCATTGTTTTTCAGGGAAGCCAGTGCTGCTGCCTTGATATCTTCGTTGGGGAGGTTGAGATAAACCCAGTTGAGCCCCTCATATGTATTCCGATAGTTTGAGATATCGTAGACTTTATAATACTCGCGAGTAGGATCATTCATTATCATCACATAAGTCTCCGGATTATAATTTTCCGGAACTATACTTTTATAAAACTCCAAAGGGGTACTGGTAAGAACTTGAATCTGGCCATTATTATCTTTATACCTCCAGCTGAACTCGGTAGGGGGCTCGCCTAAGCAGAGTGCAAGCACACGGTACACATCTTTTAGAATATTTATCTTCTCAGCGCGCAGAGCCTCAATCTTACTGCCGGCCGCATACATTTCGCGCAGCTGATAACCCCCAACACGAAGTCTTTCCCTAAGTATAGAACTCATCTGACCGGTATTATTGGAATGCTCGGTCTCGGGCATCACCTGTTTGGGCACTACCCCATACTTTTCTGCGATATTGTAGAAGAGATTCCAGACTCCTCCGTCGCCAATGGGAGATTTGAAGAAAAATTCCACATCTCTATCCTGCATATCTCTATCTGCAGTGGCAATGACATTTTCGAGGAAAAGATTCGATTTCTCAAACATATCCCAGAAATAGCAGAAATTGTGTGAAAAGTCAAACGCGGGGACATTTAGTTGGTTGATAACATCCGGACGGAAGACATTCATTGAGGTAAACATCCAACATCTGCCTGAACTCTTCTGATCAGTGATACCTTTGATATCTACACGATATTTGAAATAATGGTCTACCGGATTGGTCACCTTGGCATGGTTAAGCGCCTTGGTCTTGATGTTTTTATCATTGGTCAGAATATTCTGAAGTGCGATTGTAGAGGCATCCTTTACAAAACTGCCCTGGATTTCCGCCAGTTCACTCTTTGAAATTGTCTGGGCCGAGACCATAAGCGAAAGACCCAAAATGGAAAGGAGTGTAAGAATTTTTTTCATATTAGTAAAATATCTGTTAATTGTTTCTATTTGTTACATCAAAATGCTAATAAGGGTCACTTTTGCACCCTTGATATCGGAATCAGGTGGCCATTTCTAGTTCTACATCCTTAACGGTAATAGGAAGACGTTTAGCACCAAGCAAACGACATCCTTCGGGTGTGATGAGAATATCATCTTCAAGGCGGATGCCACCGAAATTATAGTATGGCTTCAATTTGGAAAAGTTGATCAAACCTTTGCAAGTCCCCTCATTTTTCCATTTCTCGATCAAAGCGGGGATGAAATAGATTCCGGGCTCGACTGTCACCACATGGCCGACCTCAAGCATTTTGCCCATCCTCAACGAGGCAAGACCGGGCTGGGTGGCACGCTTGTATTTGTCATCATAGCCCACATAATTTTCACCTAAATCCTCCATATCGTGCACATCGAGACCCATTTGGTGTCCCAAACCGTGAGGCATAAAGAGACCAGCCACACCTGCTGCTACGGCTTCAGAGGCATTTCCGTTTACAAGACCCAAATCTATCAGGCCCTGCACCAGCACCGTTACTGCACCCAGATGAACGTCCGTATAGGAAAGACCGGGACGGGCGGCACCAATAGCATAGTTATTAGCAGCTGCCACCAGCGAATAAATTTCTGCCTGCTGTTTGGTGAACTTGCCGCTGCAAGGGAGAGTACGGGTGAAGTCGGATGCGTAATGACTATTAACCTCAGCTCCGGCATCTATCACGCAGAGTCTTCCCTCTGTCAGGATCTGGTGATGCGAATGGTTGTGGAGAGTCTCTCCATTTTGCGAAAGAATAATTGGAAATGAGGGCATGATGCCGCCGGAGGCGCAAATTCCCTCCATTATCCCCACAAGTTCCTGTTCTACCTTTCCCAATTTCATCGCTTTCATCGCCGCCATGTGCATATCATAACCAAGATTACAGGCTTTCTCAATCTCAACAATCTCACACTCCTCCTTAATCTCGCGAAGAGCTACTACTGCCTTGATCAACTCGACGCTGGCTGCCTCTTTCATATTGTCAAAGCCGATTCCGAGCATTTTGTGGAGAAGAATCTTGTTATGATTGCGGTAAGGTGGCAAGAAGTGGATTTTACGTCCTTTAGCTTTTGCTTCCGCCAGATATTTTGCCAGAGAGGCAAAAGGTGCACTTTTGGCCACACCGACAGATACAGCTTGCTCTGAAATAAGCAACTGGGGCCCCATCCAGATGATATCGTTTATGTCTACATCATTACCAAAAACAATTTCTTCTCCACTCTCCACATCTATTACTGCTGCCAAATCGGGCTTGTCAAGTCCGAAAAAATAGAGGAATGAGCTGTCCTGTCTAAACAGATAAGTGTTGTCGCGGTAGTTGCTGCTTGCCTCGCTATTACCGAGAATAAGAATTATCCCCTCTGAAATGCTTTCCGCAAGCCTTTTGCGCCTTGAAATATATGTCTTCTTATCAAACATGTTTTATTTGTGTTAATATGTTATTATTTGTAATCGATTTGGAGTTAGTTCTGAGTTTCGAGTTTCGAGTTATGAATAAGTTGTTTAGTGGTTAGTTATGAGTTATGAGTTTAGGGTTAGATGTTAAGTTAAATATAGATTCGTTGTCTAGATATTATAATGATTTTGCTTTTCTTCTTTTGATTGTTAATAATACAAACAATCTTACTCTTAAGCGTATCAATGCTTTTCAATAAAATAAACAGTTAGCTATTCACAAAACTCACAACACGCACCCAACACCCCCTCGTAACCCGCAACTCGCAACACGCAACCCGCACCTCAATTTTTGAGGTACGTCTCAAGCCAACCGAAAAATTCGCGGTTCCAGTGAATGGAATTCTGAGGTTTTAGGATCCAGTGGTTCTCATCTGGGAAAAGAATCATTCTGGAGGGGACTCCCATCATTTGAGCGGCATTGAATGCTGCCATTCCCTGATCAACCGGCACACGATAATCGAGTTCTCCGTGAGTAATCAGGATAGGGGTGTCCCATTTCTCTACGAGCTTATGAGGAGAATTGGCATAGTGTCTTCTGGCAACAGGATTGTTGCTCCAAGGGGAACCGGACATATATTTGCCAGGCTGCGCAATGCCGCCATTATCCCAATCCGGGAACCACATCTCCTCGGTGGTCATATACATATGCTCCACATTGAAGATACCGGCATGTGCAATAAAGGCATCAAAACGTTTCTGATGTATTCCTGCAAGATAAAATACGGAATAACCGCCATAGGAGGCACCTACAGCCGCCATTTTGCCCACATAGGGCTCAGCCTTGAGAGCATCTGCTGCAGCGAAGTAATCCCTCATATTCTGACCGATATAGTCACCGGAAATCTGTTCGCACCACTCCTGACCGAATGCAGTTGTGCCGCGCCTATTGGGAAGCACTACGACATAGCCCTGGGAAGCCATTAGACGGTAATTCCAACGATAGGACCAACCCTGGCTCAAAGTGCCCTGAGGCCCTCCGAGACAGAGCAGAATCGAAGGATATACTTTGCTCTTGTCAAATTTGGGCGGGTAAAGCACCCAGGTGAGCATCTTCTTATTGTCTGAAGTGGTAATCCACCTCTCCTCTATGGTCACTTCGTCGAGTTGATCAAGAATCTCTTTGTTCTCAAAGGTGAGTTGCTCCCAGCTGCCGTCCAGAGGGTTAATGGAAACAATCTCGGCCGGGCGCAACATACAAAGATTCGTAGTTATTAAACGCTCCACATTTACCGAACCATCTTCAGCAGTTGATGTCAGCAGCGAAGGCGCACCGAAATTGAACCATTCACGTTCAGGGGTAACCCTAGCCATATTACTTTCAAGATCAGTCTTCCAGATCTCCTGGAGACCTTCAACCAGTGAAGTGAAGTAGAGTCCCTTTGAATCGGGCATCCATACAGGGTTCTCGATATTGTATTTGAAGGAGGAGGAGAGCTCTCGGCGCTCACCGGAGGCGATATCATATACGAAGAGACGAATCTTGTCAGCTTCATAACCATCTCTCTCCATACTCAACCAGGCAATGCTGCCTCCGTCAGGACTGAATACCGGGTCGGTGTCGTAGCCCATCATCCCCTCGGAGATGTTGATGCACAGGTTGTCTGAAAGATTTAGCAGATAGATATCGCTGTTAGTGGAAAATGCGTACTCTCTGCCGGTTTTCTTACGGCAGGAATAGACAATCAGATCACCTTTCGGAGAAAAATTAATCTGTTCTATACCGCTGAAAGGCTCAGCAGGGAGCTCATAGGGCTCTCCATCAAGTAGATCAACCCCCTCTCCAAGTTTGTTACCGTCAAAATCGGCAAGATACGTGTGAGAAATACTCTCCACAAAGTGATCCCAGTGTCTGTACATCATCCCTTCAATGGTACGGGCTGTAGATTTTGGAAGATCCGGATGGATATCCGCAGGGCTCTTTGCTACCTTGAAATTGGCCGAATAGAGTACTTTTGTACCATCAGGAGAAAGCTTGAATTCCATTATTCCTCTGGAAACATCACTTACCTGCTTTTCACCGGTGCCGTCAGCATTCATTACCCACATCTGGCCGCCCCTGAGAAAAGCGATACGTTTGCCGTCCTCTATCCAACGTGCATTATTTTCGCTCTGAGGGGTAGCTGTGAGCTGTATCTTTTCGCCTCCGTCAATATTCATCACAAAAAGCTCACGGTTGGTCTTATTCTGTTCAATTGAGGTAAAACCCACTCCGTAAAGAATTTTTGTACCGTCGGGAGAGATCTGCGGATCTGATACTTTGGCCAGGGAATGCATTATTTCGGGAGTATAATGTCCATCCTCCACTACTACTGTCGGTTTTGTAATCAAGGGAGCCGAATCTGTGTCACTTGAAGCCATTGTACAGGACGTCGCTGCTGAGATTGCAGTCATAATCGATATTGTTATCAGTAAACGTTTCATAATGTTAAAATATAGGTTGAGACTGTTGCACATTCGAGTTTAGGCGTTTTGGGCTGACTTTTTGCTGATTTTCGTCATTTTCGGTTCGAGAAATCGCCTTGTTATTTGATTTTTTTCTCTGTAAAAGCTCCAAATATGAGCTTTTACAGAGGATTTCTAGCACTTATCTCATAACAAGTGCTCCTCTTATAGAGGCTTCTTCATTTTCCAATAATTTATTGAGGTATAACTGGGGAGCTCTTTTGATGTTGTAGCAAATGGCTTCAAGTATATTTTGTGCATGCGTCTTAGCTAATCCCCGATATCGACACCTCCCTCCGTGAAACCAGCGCCTGATACTTCCAAAGGTACGCTCAATTTTATTTCGATACTGGCTTAACTGTCGGTTGAATTCTTTATCTTTATCACCAAGAGGCTTCCCCTTTGTCGCTTTTCTCATTATCCCATCTTTGAGCCCGTGACAAGCTAGATGTTCTCTATTCGCCTTGGAGGTGTACCCTTTATCGGCTAATACCATTACTCCTTTTTGAAGGGCTCCTTTCTCTATGAGAGTTGGAAATTTTGTCGTGTCTGAGACATTGGCAGATGTGGTGGTGAGGGTATGCACAAGTCCTTCTCCGTCTGTCAAGACATGTTTCTTGTACCCATATCTAAACTTCTTACATTTTACCACCCACCGAGCTTCAGCATCCACACCTGGTTTTGCACTACCCACTTTTACTTGATAGCTCCGCTCTTCCTCTTTAGCTTCTTCGCTTCTGGTATCCTCTCTATCCTCGGCAACCTCTATCTTGACAGAGCCATCAGGGGCATATGGACTATCAACTATGCTTGCATCAACCAATGCTCCCGTCTCAATCTTCATAATCCCATGGCGTTGCAGCTGCTTATTGAGTAGGCTCAAAAGTTTATCCCACAAGTCTTTCTCTACAATCGCATTCCGAAAACGGCAAATGGTGCTGTGATCAGGAGAGACGTGTTCCATATCAATGTCAAGAAACTTTCCAAAGCTGATGGAGTCGTTAATACGCTCTTCAACGGCTCGGTCACTCAAATTATACCACGTTTCCAGAAGCAGGATCTTAAACATTAGGACTCCATCATAAGTAGGTTCGCCTTTCGCTTCAGCTCTCTTATTTAGCTTTTTATTTATGAGTGTTTGAAATGGTCTCCAATCAATGAGTTTGTCAATTTGCTCTAGAAACTCATTGCGTGCTCTAGAACTTCTTAATTCGGTAAACACCTCAGTAAATGAGGGTGCATTATTGCTCGTTTGCTTGAATCCCATAACTATTGTCTCTATAAATCAATACTATATTCTCCCCTTAATATAACATAAAGGTACTAATAATCAATGACATACGCAATATTTTGAGCTAGTTTTTCGTGCAACATTCTCAGGTTATAAATATTATTGGTCGTATCCGTATCCGAGGTCAATACCCTTGAGTGTTGCAGGAACACCCTTACTCATCCATACCGGAGCGGGTTTACCTTTAAGATAATGGTCAAAGAATTGTTCTAGACGGATGCTCAGGTCACGAGCATTGCGGCGCTCACTGAGATTGTGAGCTTCTCCGTTGTACTGGAGCAGCCATACCTCTTTGCCGCAGCGTCTGAGGGCATTGAAAAACTCGATACCCTGCCACCAAGGTACTGCACCATCCTCGTCGTTGTGCATGATGAGTACGGGAGTGGTTACATTGGGCACGAAGAAGAGGGGTGAATTTTCAATATAAAGGTCAAATCCCTCCCAGAGGTCCTTACCGATGCGGCTCTGCTGCTGCTCGTACTGGAATGTACGTGCCATACCACTCTCCCAGCGAATACCGCCGTAAGCACTTGTCATATTGGCCACGGGAGCGCCGGAGCCGGCCGCCTTAAATCGGTTGGTCTGTGTAATCATATAGGCTACCTGATAACCTCCCCAACTCTGCCCCTGAATAGCCATATTATCGCCGTCAATCCAAGGATATCCGCACAACATATCACAAGCGGGCATTATCGACTTCATAGCGCTCTGGCCGGGGTGACCGTCGGTATAGTAAATATCGGGAATAAACACGATATACTCGTTGCTGACAAAATAGGGAATGTTGACCGTCGAACGGCTCGGTGCAGGTGAACGGGAGGCATAGAGATCATCAGAATATTTTTCGTAGAAATAGATCATCAGAGGATATTTCTTTGTGGGATCAAAGTTCTCGGGTTTGAACAGGAGTCCCTCCGCTTTGATGCCATCTGCAGTATCCCAGGAGACAAGCTCTACGGTACCCCAGTTGTAATCTCTCTGCTGAGGATTTACATCGGTCACCTGCACCTCTGTCTTGAAATTGTCGGAGGTCATCCAGATGTTCTTTCCATCCTCGAAACAGCCTCTCGAATAGATATAGATCGGCTTTTTACCTGTTGTACAGATGCCCATGGCATCATAGGTATAGGGGCCCTTCACCAATTGTTGGAGAGTTGCCCTCCTCTTGGTGATATCCTTCATGGCAAAGCCCGTCTCCTTTGTTGTCCTATCGAAGGTGCGGAAATAGATTGGTTTGTCGGCATTGATCTCAAACGATCGACTCAGGAATGACTTAGGATCATTGTAGGGGCTTGCGAAAGTATATGTGGTGTTAGTGGCGCGACCCTTACCCTCAGTCAGGAGGAAAGGAGCTTTTGCTCCGGTAGGATCAAACTGCCAGTAGTCATATCTGTCGCGAATAATGAAATAGTCCGAATTCTCTGACCAAACAGCATTACTATAAGGTCTCGGAAGTGAGGGTGTGTCGTGATCCTCATTGTAGAAAATTACTCCTAATTCTGAAGTAAGATCTTTAACCTCACCCGTTGCAAGGGTGTAAAGATACCAAATTCTTGCTTCGGCATCATAGAAAGTGTAATATTTTCCGTCAGGAGATGACATCATCATATTACAGGGAACACCCTCTGCTAGGAGCTCTTTGCTGCCATCGACCAGTGAAACTTTGTATACATCATTTTTAGGATTCATATCCCACTGTTGTGACATACGGTAAGGCTTGTTGGTATAGGTAATAACATATTGCTCTTTGTTCTTGTCTCCGATGCCGATGCTCTCGAGAGTCATATCGGCCAATTGCACGGGATTTGTGCCGTCAATGTTGATTTTTGCCAAATAAGTGCGCCTTTTCTCGCGGTTGAGGTTCTTCAATTGGATAGGCTGTATATATTCGTCATTCCAGCTCCAGATATCGAGTTTGGGCTGCTCAAACTCTACGAGTGTTGTATCCTTTTCGCGGGATATCGGACAAGTGCCATAGGTTATATAGTCTCCCTCCTTACTGAAGTTGATGCTGCCATTGTCGCTGACCATCCAGCCTTCAGGGATCCATTCAGCATCCCTGGGAACAATAATTCTGGTATTTGTGCCATCGTAGAGATAGATGTTGGTAAATTTCTTAGCCTCTTTTGTGGTATCAGTATTTGCATAGAACGCCACCTTGGATCCATCTTCGGTGAAATAAGTATCGCCGAAGACTGCATCCTTGGAACCCTGGAGCAGCGTTGTAGTTACGCCTGTAGCGGGGTTAAGCAGATAGATGCCGGGGATGGTAATTGAATCCTTTTTGGGATCGGGTTTGGTGGTGTAGGTCAGGATATCGTTTTCCCTGGAAAAAGCGTATTCGGATACACTTTTCAGGGAGTCCAAAGCCATCGTTTTAATGTTGAGTATGTAGAGATTGGAAGTGGTATCTTTTTGAAATGCGATATAGTCACCTGTGAGAGTACCGGATTTGAAATTTTTGAGAAGAGGAAATTTGGTCACTTCGCCTGTGATAAGATTGAGAATGCCGAGAGTATCCTTGGGCATATCCTTGCTCTTCTTTTTTTCTATTTTAGCCTGGCGGGTCTCCTGGAATTTAGGAATTATTTTAAAAATCGCTCTGGTAGCATCTTTTGAAAATCTGGCCTGCTGGCCCCTTTCAATGGAGATCTGTCTGCCTGTCCTTAGGTTGTAGAATTCAATAGTGCCATCACCTTCCTGAGGTGAAATATAAAATTGACCCCATTCGCCGTCGTTGTAGACGGAAACGTTGCCGGCATTTTTCCAGCCATCATAGACCGAATGATCCAGAGCGGGCTTTGATTTCTGTGCATTTAGGACCAGTGGAAATGCTGAAAAGATTATCAGCATGATAGGGTAGAGAAAAGAACGTTTCATCATGTTTTTATTGTTAAATAATAAGTTTTTGCACCATTAACGTAACTTACAAAGGTAATTATAATAATCAAAAGCACCAACCTCTTTTCAAGTTATCAAAACATTTCCCCAATTGCCTCTCGTTTTCTTTGTGAAATCAAAATAATAAGTAACTTTGTGGTTTACACACAAAACATTTTTTTGGCATTTTATGAAAAAAACACTTATTCTTGCCTTGGCGGCTCTGATGTTGACCTCATTACCTGCAGCAACAAAAGGATTGACCAAGTCACGCACCACCAAAGTGGCTGTTGTTACCGATCAAAAGACCTATGAAGCCATCGGAGATGACCTGGATGCCTTTACCGCATCAATGTCATTTATTGGCAAAGAGGGAATTCTGATTATTGACAAATGGCAGCATCCCGATTCTCTAAGAACAGTGCTAAAGCACTATTACACTTTACACAATCTTGAAGGTGCTGTGCTCGTTGGGGAGATTCCCATACCGATGATCCGGGACGCACAGCATTTGACCACCGCTTTCAAGATGGACCAAAAAGCCGACTGGAAAGACTCTTCGGTCCCTTCCGACCGGTTTTACGACGACTTCGACCTCCGCTTCGAATATCTCAAACAGGATGAGGACAAGCCATTGTTGCACTACTATTCGCTAACCGCAGAATCAGCGCAAACCATCAGATGTGAGATCTGGACTTCACGCATCAAATCTCCGAAGATCCCTGGAATCGACAAATATTCTGCAATTTCCGCCTATCTCAAAAAAGCGATAGCACAGAAAAGAGGACAAGCCAAAAAGATCTCCAACATTCTGGTATTTACCGGACATGGATACAACTCCGATTCATATAACGCTCGTATCGACGAAATGTGGACACTCAGGGAGCAATTTCCCTTCCTGGGCTCAGAGAGAGGTGCTGACCTGGACTTTATTAATCACAATTTTGAACCATTCGTGCGAGAAAAGTTGATGAACACCCTCGCTAAGCCGAGGTATGATCTGGCAATCCTTCACCATCACGGATCCGAGGAGACCCAATATTTGGGTGCAACCCCTAAATCCTCAACGCTGGATGCCTGGATCGAAAATATTAAACTCACCCTCCGCCAGAGGATCAGACGCTCAAAAGACACCACCGCCACCATCAATGAGTATATGGAAAAATACGGAATCCCCAGAGAGTGGTTTGCCGGCGCACAGGAGCTTGAGGCCAAAGACAGTACCTTTTATGCCAATATGGACATCAATATCCCTGATATGTATGGATATACATCCAACGCAAGTGTTGTGATAATTGATGCCTGCTTCAATGGAGCATTCAACAACGAGGACTATATAGCCGGGTACTGGATCTTCAATCCCGGAGAAACTATGGTAGTGAAGGCCAATACCGTCAACACCCTGCAGGACACCTGGACCAACGAACATATAGGTCTGCTCAATGCCGGTGTTTGTTTCGGCAACTGGGCAAAAGGGCAGCTTACCCTTGAGTCGCATCTCTTCGGTGATGCCAGTTTCCGGTTCGCCAATGCATATCCGGAGCTTGACCTTGATAAAACAATAGTTATTCGTCGCAACGACAGCAAGTACTGGAAAAAACTTCTCAACCACTCCAATTGCGATATAAGGGCTCTTGCAATCAAGACTCTCTCCGAGACCGATGCCATCACTTCGCAGGAGATACTCGATATCCAAAGGAATAGCGAGAGTCCTGTCGTGCGTCTGGAAGCCTTCATGTCACTCAAAAGAAGAGCGGATTCATACCTTTCCCAAGCTATCAGGCTTGGAGTTGAAGACTCATATGAGCTGCTTCAAAGACTCAGCGTTCAGACGCTCGACGAGTGCGGTGATCCTGACCTTAAGGATATTTATGATACTCTCAAGGATGACCCTGCTGTCAACTCAAGGGTGATGTTCTACATAAAGCCGATGAGGAGACATTATTATCCTACTGAAAAGGAACTTGAGGAATACGCTCTGCTGAACTCTCCCGATCACCCACTCAAGGAAAAGAAGTTTACCGTCAAGCGAGAGCGCAACGGCTGTAATGCCCATGCTCTGGAGGAGATGTTCAAGCTTTTACAAAATGAGACCGACCAAGAGTTCAGGGTAGCAATTGCCGAGGTTTTAGGTTGGTACGTCTATTCCTATCAAAAGGATGAAATTATTAAAAGGTGCTCAGAACTACTCGCAAACGAAAAGGATGAGCGAGTGGCAAACGAACTACTTAAGAGCATTAACCGTCTCAAAAGAGAAAACTAAACAAACATACAAATTATTATTAACCCTAATTCAACACAACTTATGCAAAGAATTCAGAAAGTTCTTATACTCTGCCTGTTGTTCGCATGTGTAGGAGCCTTCGCTCAGACGAGGAGCACTTCCGGCACATCGGTAACCGGCAAAGTGCTGGAACAGGGCACCAATGTGCCCGTAGAATTTGCCGTGGTGATATTGTATCCTTCGGAGACATATACCACTACAGACAAAGACGGCAACTTTGAATTCAAGAGAGTGGATGCAGGAAAATCCACTATCCAGGTTCAATTTGTTGGAATGAAGACAATCGAGCAGAAAATTGAAATTGTCCAGGGCAAAGAGAATGTCTTCAACTTTGAAATGCAAGTAGAGAACTTCCGCCTTGACGAGGTGCAGGTTGTGGCTACCCAGAGTAAAGCGGGAGCAGCCACTGCATCCAACATCTCAAGACAGGCAATGGACCACCTGCAGACCAGTTCTCTGAGCGACGTGATGCAACTGCTTCCCGGCGTAGCGATTACCAATCCCTACCTTTCGAGCGCCAACTACATCACCATCCGTAACGCTACGAGTATCGGTACAGCCATTATCGTAGACGGTTCTCCTCTCTCTTCCAACGCCAACATGCAGGCTCTTGCACCCTCCATTACCGGTGGAGCAGGCGGAACAATGTCAGGTATCGACTCCCGTATGGTTTCAACTGACAACATCGAGTCTATCGAGGTCATCAGGGGTATCCCCTCTGTAGAGTATGGTGACCTGAATTCCGGTGCTGTGATTATCCGTTCCAAGGCGGGAAAAGAGCCTCTGAGCATTCGTCTCAAGGCTAATCCCAGCACTTATCAGGCAGCCGCATCAGTAGGCTTCAAACTTGGCGAGAATGCCGGTCACCTCAACCTTTCCGGTGACTATGCATACAACACAAGCAGGCTCTATGAAGCATACGCTTACTACCAAAGGTTCAACGCAAAGGCTTTATGGTCAAAGAAATTTGGCGAGAACTGGAATACCAACACCACTCTCGACCTGGGTATCAGCAAGGACACACGTGAACTGAACCCCGATGACCTGCGCACAATGCTCGTTACTAAAGGTGACTCACAGAGCGTAAGGTTGAACACCAATGGTACTGTCAACATCAACAAAGGCTGGTTAAATAACATAACTTACGCTGCAGCAATAAGCTACGCCGATAAGTACGACTACCACAACCAGCTACTCTCCAATGCGGAATCACTCCACACAGTCTGTGAATATGACGGCGCTATCCTTTCCAACGTCGCCGGCCAGGATGTATACGACATAAATGGTAAGAAAATTACCAACATCCCTGCAAGCGAAGCTGAGAACTGGATCAAAGTGCTCCCCTACGAATATATCGAGACTTACGAAATTCTCGGTAAGGAGCTCAACGCTTACGCTCAGATTAAGGCCAACTTCAATAAAAGATGGGGTAACATCAATAACCACATCCTCGTAGGTGCCGACTACAAAACAGATGGTAACCTCGGTGAAGGAAAGGTCTATGATGATGAGACTCCTCCTTTCAGAAACAACTCCAGCGACTACTCTTCATATCGCAAGAGGCCCTACTATGATGTTCCTTTCGTTCATCAACTCGGCCTCTTCTTTGAAGACACATACAAGCATACTTTCGGCAGAAATGAGCTCAGCATCAAAGCAGGTGCCCGTTTTGACCTTATTAACGGCAAGACAGCCCTTTCTCCCCGTATCAACGCATCAATGGAGATTATTCCCAATATCCTGACAATCCGCGGAGGCTGGGGAAAGACCGCCAAGGCTCCTACAGCCCTGATGCTCTATCCTGAAAGGGCTTTCTTCAACTACAACAACTATGACTTCCAGGAGGGCACATACAGACAGACTGTAGCCACTGTAAGAGTGTTCGACACAAGCAACCCAGACCTTGAGATCGCCAAGATGCGCAAAGCGGAAGTAGGTATAGACCTGAAACTCTTCGATCAGTACCGTCTCTCCGTTACAGCCTATGACGAGCTCACAAATAATGGTTATACCCTTGGTAAAGATATCAGTTGTTACAATCTCGTCGAATTTGTGAAATATAAGGCGGTTAAGAATTCTGAAGGTGTTTACACTCCCGAGTATGAAGGCACCTACAACATCTTCTCCACCTATGCAAAACCGATGAACAACCACTACAGACACAATAGGGGCATCGAGTTTGAACTGGATCTTGGCCGTTTCGACGCCATAAGGACATCCGTATTCCTAAATGGTGCCTGGAACCAGTACACTGCGAGAAGCAACGGTTACACTTTTGACCAAAACACTCGAGGCAACCAAATTGAAAGCAATGTTGCAATCTATGAGGAGGGGCTGACCACTTCACGTACTGACAACCTGATTACCACACTCCGTCTTACACACAACATCCCTGAGATAGGATTTGTAATCACACTTGCAACCCAGGTCAACTGGTTTGAGAAATTCTGGACTGAGTACGGCAATGACACAATGTTCATAAAGTACCTCTCCTACAAGGACGGCAAGGTATATAACTTTGACCCTTCCAAGAAGGATGATCCCGAATTTGCATATATGTTTGATGCCAGGAGCGAAACCAGATTCATCGTAGAGCAGTATTTCCCCACAGTGACCTTCAACCTCAATATTTCGAAGGAAATCGGTGACAGACTTACCGCATCGTTCTTCGTAAACAATATGTTCAACAGTCGTCCTCTCTATGAGTCCAAGAGAACTCCCGGTTCATTTACCGAGCTTCTCAGCGGTAACAAATTGTTCTTCGGTTTCGATCTTAAAGTTAACATTTTCTAAACGGAGGATAGGATTATGAAAAAATACTTTTTATTAGCAATAGTACTCTTGACAGCCCTCTCATGTGAGCAGTTCAAGCAAGTAGCGGACATCGTGGACGTGACTCCTATCAACGCAAATGTCAAGGTTTCTGTCAGTAGTGCGGACGCAGACACACCACGTCCTGCAAGCTTCACAGTACGTTTTATCAACTATGCTGAGAATTTCGAGATTTCCCGGACTACAGATGCTTCCGGCAACGTTAGCGCTGACGGTCTGATTCCCGGAGTTTATACGGTAACAGCAACCGCTGAATCAGCCGGCGGTGGATTTACCTACTATTTCAGCGGCAGCTTGACAAACATCAACATCCTTACCGGAGGCCAGACCTTTAACATAGAGGTTGTTTCCTCCAAGGCAGGAGCACTCATCTTAAAAGAGATCTTTTTTAACGGTTCTACAGGATATTATTTCAAGGACCAGTTCTATGAGATCTACAACAATAGTGAGGATGTGCAGTATGTTGATGGTCTTGGTATTGGCAATATACTACCCTTACAGGCTTCAACAGCGACTTACAATTGGGAGGTTCCTGATGGAAAACCCGAAAATTACATCTACCTAGCCTCAATCTGGCAGGTGCCCGGTGATGGCAACGACTTTCCTGTACAACCCGGTGAGTCCATCATCATCGCACAAATTGCGCAGGACCATACCGCCATCAAGTCGACCAGTCCGGTTGACCTCAGCGGTGCTGAATTCGAGACTTTCATCGTCAATCAGAGCGTTAACCCCGACAACCCCAATGCACACAACATGATTCTTGCATTTGACAAGGGCGTGTTTGGCACACAGTGGCTTGTAACTGTCTTCGGAGGTGCTTACGCCATTTTCTTTCCAGACTCCGAAATTGACCCTAACGGCTGGGTACAGCCCCAGGGTGGAACCAACCAAGCATATCCAATCCCCATCGATTGTGTTACTGATGCCGTTGAAATTGTAAACAACGCTACCAAGATCAATCAAAAACGTATGCCTACCAGTCTGGATGCCGGCGCAACCTATACAGGTGCTACTTACAATTGCAACAGCGTCAGCAGAAAGATCCGTGAGACAAAGGAGGATGGCCGTCACATCTACATGGACACCAACAACTCTACAGATGACTTCCAGATCAACGCTGTAGCGATGGTACGCCGCAACAATTCCGGCGTTCCTTCCTGGAATACCTGGTACAAGAAATAATTTACTGACCTCTAACAATGAAAAAGATGAAAAAATATATTATCGCATCAGTTTTAGCTTTGAGCACAATATTGGTTGCTCAGGCACAGGGGAGTAAATCTACCATCTATCCGACAGTACTGGAAATCAATCAAGTCAAAGCCACATGGTTCAATTCGAACAATGCGGCAGGTATGATACTGACTCCTCTGAGTGACTTCGGTACACTCTCGGTAGGCTATGACATGAAAGTCGGCGCCTACAGACTTCAGCAGGAGGGTGACCTTAAGACTCTCGAAGTTAACACATCAGGTTCAAGTCCTCTCGGCAAAGCACGTGTATGGGGTGAATTTTCCTACCAAAACATAACCCAGGAAAACTCAAAATTCAATACCCTCCGACTTACCCATGACCCCGATATGCCCTATATTCTTGCAGACTCACGCCTGAGTTATTTCAAGAAACAGGTTTACGATATGACCATGAAGGCGGCCACTCCCCTTCTTTGGGATTTAGTGGCTTTCGGTGTAACTGCCAACTACTTTACCAAGAGTGGTGCAAAGCAGATTGACCCCCGAAGCGATTCTTACGAATATGGCATCGAGGTTAAGCCTTCCACAGTCTTCGCATTTGGCGATCACAGTGCAGGTCTTACATTTATGTACAAGAATGCTTTCGACAGGTATTCTCCGCTCAATAGCAACAGCCAGCAAGACCAACCCGCATTTAACCTTAGAGGTGTCGGTACTTATGTTGATGCCGTTGTGGGTTCATTCGGTGGACTTGGCACATACTACTACAAGACCAACAAACTCGGCGGTGCACTTCAGTACGGCTATCAGGGTTCAAATGTAAAGGTTCTTGCAGAGGGCAACTACACTTATCAGGTTATTGATGTGTTCCACACTCCTGCCAAACCTTTCAGAATGGGCTCAACCATTCAGCAGGTAATGGGAGGCAATCTCCAAATGGTGCTCGAAGGTGACTCTTTCACCCACAAGGTTGCCCTCGACGGTTATAAGAAGCATACTGACGGTATCGAATACATTCAGGTACTCGATGCCACATACGAGGTGCAGCAGTGGATTTCAATAGCCAAATTTATCCGTAGCAAGTATGACTTCACCGGCATTTCCCTGAAGTATGATCTCTTCAGAGATAGCAGGGAAGGTTATGACTGGATGGCGGGTATTCAGGGCCAGTACACCGACAGGCTGGACACCTATATTCTCCCCGAATCCTCTTTCAAGGCTGAAAACGTTTATGGGGAAATTTACGGTAAGAAGAATTTCATGGCCGGCAATGCCTCTATCGTCGCAGGCCTGAGTGCAGGTTACAACTTCAATATCGCGGGTGAGCATATCTATAATGGCCCATTCCCCGATTCAGAGGTGGTAAGAGACCTCTATGAGAAGGATCTTGCCATTCTTAGCGCAAACTATTATCAGTTCGGCGTCAATCTGAAAGCCATCTTCCCCTTGGGTGATAAAAGTACCATTTATGTAGCTGCAAGCTGTAAGTATCTCCGTTCCAATGAAGAACTTCACAACTACAGCTATGGTACCGACACTGAAGGCAAGAATTTCTGGTGGAATCTCAACCCCGGCCCCCAATTAACCCCAAGCGCAAGAACATTTGCTAATTTTTCAATCGGATTTACTTTCTAAAAAAATATCCTGTACCAATAAATGAAAAAAATATCATTACTCTGTTTTGTTTTGCTGTGCCTCCCTCTGGGGGCGCAGCAAAATATTATCTCCCCATCGCAGAGCATCCGCAACTCGTTCGCTATATTTGTTGACCAGGCCACCTATGATGCCTGCAAGGAGGAGATACATGCCTACCGTGATGTCATAGAAAAAGATGGACTCGCAACCTACATTCTCTATGCTGACTGGGAATCTCCCGAGCATGTGAGATTTTTCCTTAAAAAGTATTACGATGAGCAGGGACTTGAAGGAGCCGTATTCGTGGGGAATATCCCCGTGCCGATGATTCGCGGAGCGCAACACTTCACCTCCGCATTCAAAATGGATCAGGATGTTTGCGATTATTATGACTCATCGGTACCTTCAGACCGTTTCTATGATGATTTTGACCTGAAGTTCAGATTTCTCCATCAGGATTCGACTCATCACCAGCTCTATTACTACTGGTTGGCCGGTGATTCTCCTCAACGAATCTCCTGTGATATTTACACCGGAAGAATCCGCTCAACCGCCAAAGGAGAGGCTGGCTTTGCTCAGATCCGCAACTATCTCAGGAAGGTGGTAAAGGAGAGAAGTGTTGAAAATCCCCTTGATGTGGTAGTACAATACACCGGAGACGGCTCATTCTCCAACAGTCTCATTGCCTGGAAAGACCAGAGCTATGTAATGGGAGAACAGGTACCCGCTGCGTTGCAGGGCCACGCCGACAATGCCAAGTTCTATCTTTTCGCCATGTATCCCTATATGAAGGAAATTCTGATAGAGGAGATGAAGCGAGACGATGTAGACCTTATGCTCTTTCACGAGCACGGCGTAACCGAGAGGCAGTATCTGACCGGAGCTATACCGAATGAGTATGAAGAAGATTACTACAAATCGGGTAAAAGATTGCTTCGCAGACAGCTCAGGAATATTGAGAAAAGAGGAAATAGCGTGCAGGATGCCATGGAGAGGTATATTAAAGAACATGGTATAGACAGCACCTGGTTTGAGGGGTGGAACGACCCTGCGGTAATCGCAGAGGACTCTATTGAGTATGCAAAAACCGGATTTGAACTTGAAGATATCAGGGCAATCGGTCCAAATCCCCGTGTTGTGATATTAGACGCCTGCTACAATGGCGACTTCAGGAACGGTGACTTTATCGCAGGAGAATATATTTTCGGCGAGGGCAAGACAATTGCCTGCTTTGGCAACTCCGTCAATGTGCTTCAGGATAAGTCCTCCACGGATCTGATGGGTATGCTGGCTTATGGAATGAGGATCGGCGAATGGACCAAGAACATTAATATCCTTGAGTCACATATTATCGGCGACCCCACTTTCAGGTTTGCAAGACCCAAGGGGATGCCACGTATAAAGACACACTCCAAAGATCCTGATTACTGGCTCGCTGTGATGGAGCACAATCTCCCTGTGGATATACAGGGTCTGGCTCTCTACAAGCTTTTTGAGCTGAAATATGAGAAAATGTCGGATCTCCTCCTCGAGACCTATAAGAGCTCTCCCTACTATATGCTGCGCCTCCAGTGTTTGCATTTGCTTGCACACTACAATGATGACAATTATATAGAATTGCTTAAGCTGGCATCGGATGACCCCTACGAGTTTATCCGCAGAAAAGCTATGTACTATATGGGCAGAGTTGGCCGTAACGATTTGGCTCCCTATATGGTGAATGCTTATCTTGAGGATTACCTTGCAAAAAGGATTGCATTCAATATGAGCTTCAGCGCACACCATCTCAACGTGGAACTTTTAAAGCATTTCTTTAAGGATGCGGTGATGAATGACAATGAATTCATCTTTGACAAAGAGGAATTCTGGGAGAATGTTGAAAATACGATCAACAGTGATGAGCGCACACTTACCGAGTGCTGGAGATGTGTTATAGATACTTCACAGAAGCCCAGTACCAGAGATTTCTATCTTGTAGTACTACGAAACAACCCTTTTCCTCACATGGCCTACGACATCCTAAATGTCATCGGCAATCCTGAAGATGATCTTGAGATCAGAATCGCCCTTGCAGAAGCATTGGGATGGTTTGTCCGGGCTTATAACAGAGTCGAAATCATCAACGGTTGCCAGGCTATCCTCGACAACCAAAAAGATCTCGACCCTCGACTTTCGGATGAACTTATGAAAACAATCAACCGCTTAAAAGAGTACACACGATGAGGAAAAGAGTTATTATGAAAAATGGATTTGCTTTGATTTGTGCTATTCTTATGGCTGGCACAATGGTTGCCGCACCCAAAGCAAAAGTAAATATTGTAAAATGTGACCCTAAGGCGACCACATCGTTTGCCATTTTCGTGGACAACGAGACATATAATGCCTGTAAAGCAGAAATAGATGCTTACAGGGAAGTGCTCCAAAGTGAAGGTTTGGGTACCTATATCCTCTCTTCCGACTGGGCAAGGCCCGAAGATGTAAAAGCTCAGATTATAGCCCTTTCCAAGAAAAAACCTCTCCTCGAAGGTATGGTATTTATCGGCGATATTCCCATCGCCAGAGTGCGCCAGGCTCAGTTTATGACCACCGCATTCAAGATGAACGAGAATACCTTCCCGAGAGAGGAGTCATCCGTTACCTCCGACAGGTATTACGACGACCTTCATCTCGACTTCGAATTCATTGGACAGGATGAGAATAACCCCCGTTGGTTTTATTACAACCTGACCGAGAATGGAGCACAGAAGCTCAGCCCCAATTTCTATTCGGCACGTATGCGTGTCCCCGAGGATTTTCCGGGCGATAAGATGGAGGTAATGAAAAAATATTTGCAGAAGGTGGTTGCCGCTCATAAAGAGGTCAACCCCCTCGACCATTTCATTTTCTTTGCAGGGCACGCATACAACTCCGATTGTCTGAATGTATGGAGACAACAACCCATGCTCTTCAGGGAGTATTTCCCGCAGGCATTCAAAAAGGCATCCGGCAACAAATTTTACAACTTCAGACAGGACAACTACATGAAGTTTAAGTTGTACAACGAGATCCAGCGTCCGGAGACAGATGTGATGATGTTCAGCGAGCACGGAGCTCCCGAAACCCAGTATATCAACGGCATCGCTCCCGCATATACCATCGGAGAGAACATCGAATCCCTCAAACGCACCCTCAGGAATGATCTCCGCCGTGCAGTAAAGAGAAATCCCGATAAAAAAGCGGAGTATATCAAGGAGATGTCAGAGCATTTCCATCTGGACCCCGCACTTTTCTCGGATGAAACGTTAGAAGCTGAAAGGGTTAACGACTCCCTTGCAGCCGCAAATATCAATATCGTACTTGAGGATATCCAGAAGCTCAAAACCGGCGCAAGATTGACCATATTCAATGCCTGCTATAACGGCTCTTTTCACCAGACAGGCTATGTTGCAGGTTATCATATCTTCAATGATGGGCGCAATGTGGTAGCTCAGGGCAATACGGTCAATGTGCTTCAGGACAAATGGGCCGATCAGCTTATCGGCTACCTGGCACTCGGCATCAGGGCGGGCTTCTGGCAGAAGGAAGTTTGTTACCTCGAGTCACATATGATCGGTGATCCTACTTTCAGATTCACGGCTCCTGAAGGAGTGGATGCAGCGGAGATCTCCCGCGCACTCGCGAATCAGTCTTATATATTGGACGGCAAGATGAAGAATGAGGGTGTCGGAGGCAGCGAATATTGGAAGGAGTTCCTCAGCTCGAAGGAATCTATATTCCGCGCAATGGCAGTGAAAAAGCTCACTGAACTTGGAGAGCTCAACTCTGCTGATCTGGCTAAAATCTTTGACAAGGATGAATCCTGGATTGTGCGTTTGCAGGTGCTCACAGCCATTGCTCCTTTTGTGGACGAAAATACTTTAAAAGTGGTAGAAAAGGGAATTTTCGACCCCTTCGAGATGATCCGCAGACAATCCTGCCACTATGCGGGTAAAATGGGAGCGGAGAATTGTAAAGATGAGCTTATCGATATCGTGCGCCATTCGCATGAAGTGGTTCGCACACAATATGCGACCCAAGGGGCTCTGAGCCTATTAAAGCACGATGAGCTGCCTGAAGATATTGCGAAGAATATGGGATCTTTCTTCAACAATATACCCAAAATGATGGAGACCATCAAAGACCTCAATGCGGATGATCTAAAAAGAGAATCCGAAATGAGGACCCTACGCAACAATCCACTCCATTGGAAGGTTGATGAGCTGCTTGAGGTCGCCGGCAATGCCTCTCAGAGTGAATATACCCGCCTCGTGATGATTGAGGCACTCGGTTGGTTCAATTATTCGGTTGAAAGGGAAAAGATTGCCAACGCAATCAGCGGATGGCTCGCCACTCAGGAGCTTTCACCCAGGATAAAACGCGAAATGATCAAAACCGTCAAAAGGCTCAGGTGGGAGTAAGCTCACGAAATCTTTGCTATTGATACCACCCCGAAAGCCGTAAGCTTTCGGGGTTTTTTGCCGTAGTCGAGGGTACCGAGGTATGTGGTGCCTAAGGTGTAGTTCTCAAGTTCCTTGCCATTGAAGAGGTAGCGGTTTGTCGTCACATTATTGTCTGCAAATGCCAGTTAATCAAATAAAATTGTGGTAACCTCAAAGTCTATTTGACTTAAAAAACCCAATATTTAATACTTAATAAAGTGCCCGACTGTCAGATAAAGTCTTAGCTAATACATATAATTCATATTTTTTTATTAAAATCTTCAATCTTTTTATTTTCTTTTCCAACTGTAACTAGCAAATTTACAATGTACAAAAAATGGCAATGTTGAGTGTACAACTTTTGGCAACATGCAATGTACAGGTTTAACATTATATTAACTATTTATTTTTATACTTTTTTCTTAGGATTTTTCATTCATTTTGGAGGAATGATTTTCGGTTATCCATACGATAACCGTTTCCTTCGAACTTGATTACTTCGCAACGATACAACAGTCGATCCAGAATGGCTGTTGCCAACACTTCATCATCCAGCGTCTCTGCCCACTGGCTGGGAGACTTATTGGTGGTGATGATCACGGAGCACTGTTCATGTAGATGATTGATTAGGTTGAACAGGGCAACCGCTTCACTCTTTTGTACCGGGAACATCATGATGTCATCTATGGCGATCAGGTGTGCCTTGCAATAGCGGTTGTAGGTGCTCATTGCCGAGGAGATGATCTCTTTCCTGTTCAATACGCCAATCAGGTCCGCCATGGTTGTAAAATAGGCCCTGTAGCCCTTTTTGATGGCATCATTGATCAATCCCCCGGCCAGGTATGTTTTGCCCGTACCGCTGGGGCCCATAAGCACCAGGTTGTATAGCCGGTCAACCCAGAGCAACTCCCTCAGCTGCGTCATTTGCCTTATGCCGAGACTGCTTGAGGCTTTATAGTCGTAATCATCCAGGTCGTGTGCGCGTGGAAGACGGGCCAGTTTAACCCTGCGCCGGTAATCGTTTTGTTGTCGTTGTTCTATCTCTTTTTCAAACAAGCTTTCCAAAAAGTCTGCGTATCCGGGTGTGTCTATGCTCGCTTGATGAAGCATCGGCTGCAGGTTCTTGCTCAGATAGCCCAAGCGAAGTGCGCCGGCATATTGCTTGATGTTTTCAATCTGCTTCATAGTTCCATGATTTTATCGTACCCCCTTATTTTACTTCTCTCCGGAATGAACGCATCCGTATCGTACTGGCCAACCCGGACACCCTCATGCAATGGCTTTATCACGGGCGGGTGCTTCCTTTTCCGGCATTCCGACTCCAGGTGATACGCTGCCGCTTCCTTCAGGTAAAAGGCGTTGTAAAGCTTATTGGCAAGGCAGTAGTTGAGAGCCGCCTCAACAAACTCTTTTCCATATTCACCTATCACCTCCCTTATGATTTTCAAATTATCCCTCAGATAACGGGGCTTGTCCTTGTGGATCAAATCTATGAACAAACTCAGCGTGTCTCCGCCTTTCCAGAGCGACAATACTTCCCGTTTGAGGACCTCGAGCCTGGAGTTGCGGTCACGCCTGTATGTTGTGCCGCCGACTACCTTGCCTTTTTCCAAGCTGACCGGATGCTCGGCCAACAGCTCGCCTTGTTGGCTGTAAAGTGAAACAATGCCGTTGCCAGCCTTGAGTGACACCTCGGGACCCTTTCCATTATAAGTGCCATATGGCACCCTGTAGAAGTTTCCCTTGTAGCTGATCGTATTGTCTTTTCTCACTGTGTACAGGGGTGCCTCCTCCCGCGGGATTAACCGTGAAGGGCAATAGGGGGCGAGATGCTCCTTTTCAATCATCCATTCCTGCCGGGGTAATCGTTTCGTGGTGGCATGCCGGGTGCCATTCGCCTTGCGGTCTAACCAGCAAAGGGCTTCTTCGTTAAGGCGGTCGATATCGTAAAAGGTACGCGCGCGTATAAAGTTGTTCTTCACGTATCCTATGACGTTCTCAATCCTGCCTTTGCTCTGGGGATCCGCCTTGCGGCAGAACTCAACGCTGATGCCCCGCTCATCCCGGTAACGGTGAAAATCATCCGCAAGCAGGTAATCGCCAAGGTTCTCACTTTTCAAAAACACGGAATCCTGGTCATAAACAAGCTTTTTGGGGATGCCCTCGATATAACCGAACGCCAGCTCGTGCGCCTCGACGGCCATTTTGCCTGTGAACGGCGTGGTTTGGAAATACACATATTTATAGCGGCTGCGGGAAAGGACCAGGGCGAAAAAATAAACCCTGAGCCGACTCCCGTCGGTGCGTCGCATATGCGCCGTACCGAAATCAACCTGCCCTTGACTGCCATAAGCGAACTCTTCCACGGCTTCGGTTTGGCGGACTGTGTCACGAACGGGGATATCCTCCTGCCTGCGCACGTGATGTACAAAATTATAAACAGTCTTGCTGCTCACTTTAGGAAAGTCAGGGTACTTCTCTTTCAGACGGTCTTCTATTAAAGCCGCCGGTAAATCATTGTCAACAAGCAACAAGGAGTGAACCGCGGAATAATATGAACTTAAAATACGCGTGTAAACACGACCTTTACTGACAAAGGAGTTGAAATCTTCTTCACTCATTTTCCTGTACTTGGATACCGTCCGACGGTCAATACCCAATTTTTTAGCTACCATACTATCCGAATAATCGGAAAGTTTCTTAACTTCGTACCACATAAATACCTTTCTTAGGGTTTGTGTTTGAGTCTTCATCTAATTTGTTTTTTGATAATCAACAAAGATATGAAGACTCTTTTTTTAACCCTTTTTATGTACATGCCATGTTGCCATTTTCTGTACATTCAACCTTACCGAAAATTGTACATGCGAAGTTACTGATTACAAAGACGGCATTAATTTCTTTTCTAATATCTTTTTTATGGCTATCAACAACTTTTTTCTGTTTGTTGGATAGTTCAGGCTGTCCTTTCAATAGCCTTATACTTACGATTTTGATAGTCCGCTCCCAAACAATCTACCCATGACAATCCGCTCGGTTAGTACTGCATTCGCTGCACAGTTTGAACCTAGCCTCCGCCAATACCGCTTTTCCAAACCTCTCTTACGTTACCCAAATGGTCGCAACGATAATAATGCAAAATATTGTTGTTTATATTGCGAGCGTCTTTATAGCCTTCGTTTATTTGATTTTTAATTGTTCTACCCAAATATTTGGAACACCCAAATAGTAATCTCTAATTCTATCTTCTACATGATTTGCCTCCCATACTGCTGCACGTTCTAAACCCTCACATTCTTCTCTTGTGGCTTTTGTTATTTCTCCTGTATTCGGATTATAATGTTCAAAATTATTCGGGTTCAAATTGTCTTGAATAAACTGTAGTGGTTGAACTAACAAATCACTTCGTATTGGAAGTTTACCAACTTTCAACCATTCCCCTTTTGTAATAATATCGTCATAAACTGATAGTATAAATAATATTCTAGCAGATAATAAAACCGTAAGATCTTCTAACTTTTCCTTCGATTTATAATCAAAAAATGCATATCCTGCTTTACCTAATATTTGAGTATAAACATAATATTGACCTTCAATATTTACTTCAAGGATTGCTCCTGTTGTTATTCTTTGTTTTGCCATATCAATTACCAAATTCTTTTTGTGATGCACTTTTCTATTTTATTTTGGCTTCACAAACCATCAACAATGCGATAAGAGGATTGACTATCACCTAATACTCTCTCTCGGGTCTGTTATTATCGGGGTTTGTCTTATCATAAACCACTGTAATAGTATCGCCCACTGACAACGTATCACTTTTAGGATAATATTCTCCGCTACCTTGATACTTCTTATCTTCTACGAAAAATTCATAGCTGAAGTAATCAGTATATCTGATAGTGAAGAAATGGTCTATGACTATTGCTTTTGAATATTCTAAGTTTTTATCTAATGAGTGTTTCTTAATAATACCTCCTATCAATAAATAAGCGAGGAATATCACACAGATGATACTAAACAGCCAAAGAATGGGATCTTTTAAATTTTTCATCTTGAATATATTGGGATAATAGGTCGTTGTACGCGAGTTGCATCATTCTGCTGAACTAAGGAGTCTTTGAGTGGAGTCGAAATTCTTGTTGTAGAACCTGTTCCTATTGCCTCATTAGCCTGTCCGCCAATCATCCCTCCCATATAATCGGCAACAGCATTTGCTCCTGTTTGAACAGCCGTACTGTTTACCATTGCTTGTGCCTGTTTCATTGAAGACTTTGTTTCTTTTGTAAGTGTTGCTGCTGCACTTGAACCTAAATCAGAAGAAACAGCCTTGTTAAAACCCGAAGTAACATTATCCACTACTTTTCCGGGTACAACTGAAGATACGGCATCTATAGCGGCATTAGTAATTGACTTATTTTCTCCAATAACGCCACCAATAGTTTGAATTTCACCTTTTGCATTAACATCAATTGCTGCATCAGTAGCAACAACAGCCACTGTAGCAACTTTTGCAGCAGTGGACATTCCCGGCATAGCAATGGCCGCAGTTACAAAAGAAGCACCAACACTTGTATAATCAATACTTGACATCGCTTGACCAAAACTCTGCCCATTAACCATTGATACGGTAACTTGCGCAGCTGCGTCTGCAATTGCTCCTACGGCTCCTTTTATTAATGGAACTAATAAAACAGGGAATCTCCCATCCGGATCCACCAACCTCACCGGATTCCCCGTACAATACACATAACCACTAATGCCATAATATTTCTCCGCCATCGGGTCGGGTACTGTCCACCTTGCGATTCGGGGGTCGTAGTGGCGTGCGCCGTAGTCGAGAGTGCCGAGATATGTGGTGCCTAAGGTGTAGTTCTCAAGTTCCTTGCCATTGAAGAGGTAGCGGTTTGTCGTCACATTATTGTCTGCAAATGCCAGACCGAA